>Ga0115844_100237_pt1 | contig 14413 bp, 22 predicted proteins | sample InSIn1gowninarea_FD_83858 | JGI IMG/M metagenome (GOLD analysis project Ga0115844, IMG submission 83858) | reverse complement strand
ACATAAGTGAATTCTGAGTGATTACTCATCTAAGCAACTGAATAAGGACATGAAGGACACAAGTAAAACAATACATCTTGAACATGGAAATGTTTTATGAATCCTGAGAAGAAAAGCATATATCATATTACTGAACTCTGTTCAAACATTACATAAGCCAATAGCACTCTGTTTATAAAATCTCCAACCCCCATTCCATCCAAGTTTCATCTATATATAGGGATACATCTTTAACTACTTTGAGCTTCCTCCTCCAGCATGAGGGGAGCTCGAATACTACCACTAATTACCCCTATCTATTGTTCAACTAACCTATTAAATACATCAAGTGCTGAACTGTAATTACAATGAGTCTAATTTAAATCAAAACACAAAACTATCTTCCTCGTGGCATGACTCCTTCTTGCTCCTTGACACCTGTATCCTCCTTTCCGTTTGGCCAAGATAGCTGATAGCAAGATGCAATGAACAAGCTGGCTTCGGATACTGAAGGCGCTGATGGTTCATTAATGATAAGGATAAATCCCCTGTTTTTCCGGTCCTTGTCTCCTACCATCCTCCATAAATTTAGCAGCATGTTCCCAACCCTTTAATACTTCATCAATAACGAACATTACCATACTCCTAAATGTGCTGGAAGCTTCTTTGATTGAACAGGTGTGCGAGCCAAAATTCTTCATATGCATCTCCTTAACCACCAGTAAAAGAAGTTTAAGGAGTCAAAGTTTCAAACAAAGGGTTCCTAAAATCAAATAAACACTGTTTTGGAAAAAACAGCAGTTTCGTAGCGCGCTACGAAACTGCTGTAGGTGTTGTTTTTGGATGAAGATAAACAATTTAGTAGCAGAATCAGAAAATTGTCAAAGGTAACACCTAAGGGACAGTTAGGAGACAACATGAGGCTAGCATATCCATTCAGATGATGACAAGTGGACCTTTTTGCAAAGGTAAAGTATTTTGTCTTAAGTTGAAATTTTGATAAAGGTACTTTATTACCGGTGGTTAAGGAGATGCATATGAAGAATTTTGGCTCGCACACCTGTTCAGCCAAAGAAGCTTCCAACACATTTAGGAGTATGGTAATGTTCGTTATTGATGAGGTATTAAAGAGTTGGGAACATGCTGCTAAATTTATGGAGGATGGTAGGAGACAAGGACCAAAAAAACAGGGGTTTTATCCTTATCATTAATGAACCATCAGCGCCTTCAGTATCCAAAGCTAGCTTGTTCATTGCATCCTTCTATCAGCTATCTTGGCCAAACAGAAAGGAGACAGGTGTCAAGGATCAAGAAAGGGTCATGCCACGAGGAAGATAGTGTTTGAGTTTTGATTTAAGTAGGACTTTTGTAATTACAGTTCAGCACTTTATGTATTCAATAAGTTAGTTAAACAGTAGATAGGGGTAATTAGTAACAGCCTTCGAGCTCCCCTCATGCTGGAGGAGGAAGCTCAAAGTAGTTAAAGATGTATTCCTATATATAGATAAAACTGAGATGTAAGGAGGGTTGGATATTTTGCAGAGGACTGTTTGGCTTGTGTAAAAACAGAGTTGATTAATATAAGTTATATGTTTTTCTTCTCAGGATTCATAAAGCATTTCTATGTTCAATATGTGTTATTTTACTTTTTCCTTCATGTCTTTTTTCAGTTTCTTAGATGAGTAATCACTCAGAATTCACTTATGCTGCTCTGACTTCCTGTAATCATCTATGAACTGTGGTTTTATAAGAATTGTGTTTGAACATTTAAATGTCACATGCCCTGACTTCTATGTAAAGGCAATATCATTATTTACTGAGGTTTGATTGACTCCATAAGCCCAATGGGAATAGGTTCACTGTTGTCCAGCCATCATATTTTTCATGTGTTTTATAAGAGTTAGCCATCTTTTCTTGTCATTAGTCAATATTCATAATCTGTGAGAGAGCCCTCTCAGACTAAGGAGGCTAAGCCTTAGTCCAAAGTCTGGTTTGAAATAGTTACACAGAATCTTGCTGATTGGCAGCCTTCAGTGCTTGATTTTGTGATAACATTTTGGTGCGTCTGCCGGGAGCCTGAAGATTAATCATTCCCGAAATTATGAAGCTGAACTTCTGAAGGTAGAAGGAGCTCAGAAGGTTTTTGAGGCTGCAAAACTACCTTGGCGACTCCACACATCAAATAACAAATTAGAAGGTGACTCCACTGCTAGAAGATCAGTAGCTTGATGAAGTTTCAAGATGAGTTCCACTGCAAGAATGAATGCCAGGTATGCTCCTATGAATCGGTCTCATATCCCTGGTTTTCCAAATCCTATGCCAAAGGTTGATTGGTTAGAGGATCTTCCGATATTCAAAGATGAAAAGAAAGACAATGCTGCTCTTCATTTGGTTAGGTTTCATATGCATGTACGCAATCTTAAGGTTCAGTTTCCTGAGGATTGTCTCATGAGGATGTTTATGACCACTTTAGAAGGAAAAGCATGGTCTTGGTATAAAAATTTGGAAAATGGTTCAATATATTCGCTTGCTAATTTTCATGATGAATTCTATGAGATGTATAAAGAATGTCATCCTTCCTTATTGTTGCTCAAAGATTGTTGTAGACATTCTTTAAGTCTTATTCAGTACTTGGAGGATTGTTATGATGATGATGAATTTATGGATGAAGAAATTTTAGAGGCTCTTCATAACAATTCATTTCAACAACAATAAGAAAGTATAACATCTCATGAAATGTAGCATGAAGATCAGTAGGGGTTTACTTATGAAAACCATGTTTCATCCTTTGATATAAATGAGAAGATGCAGCAAACTTGCCCAAGATTTTGATCACAATGAGTATGAAATTGATTGCAAACACCAAGGAGAAGTACTAGAAGATACTTTTATAACCCTCAGGCAGAGGAAAAAGTTGTTCATTTTTGTAATTCCTTGCAGCAGCTTGCATCAAAGAATGATCTTTATAATGAAGAAAATTACATTGTTTGTGGGCATCATGCAGAAAGGCAGTTGGATAGCACATCAAAGCGGTCTTGTGTGGTTGAGAATCAGTTGTCTGAAGATTTAGAGTGTTATGATGATCATCAAAATAATCATGTCTTCTTTGACCCTATAAATGAATACATGGCAAAGTTTTGCACATCAGTATTTCATTTTCATTTGCATTATGAAGATCATATAAATTATAAGTTGATTTGGTCAGCTCACTATCATGGTTATTTTGAGGTTGAATGCAGTCAAGAGCCTCCAATATCAGAAAGGACAATTGATTGGCTTCATTGGAAGTTTCATGTTCCTTGAGCTACAAGCGGAGATTACAACTGATAGGGTAGGTAGGAATGTGCAAATAAGCTTAGGGTAGGTTGACTGAGCATCTATTTCAGTAGGTGTAGTTGGAATTCTTCATTCAGAAATCATTAAAGGCTTGAGATCAAATTGGGAAGAAGTTCAAAGTTTTCTTCTAGAGGATAGATAGAGGCACTGGAGCTACAGGTTCTTAATGTACCACAAGGGCACACTATCCTTAGTGGAGCCACTGTTATCACTGTAAATCTTCCTTAAAAAATTTGGACAACATACATGGTTTCTCAATTCTTGTATCAACCATGGTCAAGTCATGGTGATGTCATTTTTATGTTTTAGAGTCTAGGTCATAGGGTTAGAGTCTTATGTCCATCTTCAAATAAAGTTTGACAGTCTCATTCCGTGTCCTAGAAGCCTCACCATGTGTTTAGAAGTCATATCTCACATCATTTTGGAGAAATATTGAAACTAGCTACAAATCCATGTTTTCGTAGTGCATATAGTGTAAAAATCATGTTTTGCGCTACAAAATCAGTGTTTTCGTAGCGCGCTACGAAACCCCTGAAGCAGCCTGTTTCAGCAGAAAAACTGTTTTTACTAGTTAACTTCCAGAAGCTTTCCCGAGCAGCTGAGAACTCAATTTTGCAAAATTTATTACTAACATGTTGAAATACAAAAACCTATTTCAGTTTCTTCAAATCCATTCTGAGGTGGGAGGAATTTATGGTTAAACTTGTGCTATGAAACTGTTGAAAGTCAAGCTTGGTCTTCTGGTTTTAGCAGTGTTTCTCAAGATCTGTTTCTGGTCACATGCAAAGGTATTCTGGAATTTGGAAATGGGTTTATCGTCATCAACTCTCCAGCTACAATAACCTATCTCACTTTCTTCATAAGTATTTTCAATTGGAAGATAAGAAGCTTTAATTGAGACCCTAATTTCAGAAAATAGATTTTTCCTGTTTGACACATGTTTTTCAAGGATAGATTCTGGACAGCTGGAGGAATTTTTTAAAAACCCAGGAGAGGTTTTTGTTCTAGACAACATGGGCTAAAAAACCTCCTTCAGTTTCGTAAAATGGGTCATGGGTGAGGAGAGAAAGGCTCTTTCCCACGTGCCAATTTTCAAGGATCTAAACCTAAAAACAAGGAAACATGTTCCCTAATTTCTAGGGTTTGTCATCAGTAATTGGGTGACCACGTGGGAGGCTTCATAAAATTAGACTTCATGAGGTTTTAGCTGTCAAAGAATGCATTTAAATGTTTAGATAAGGTTGTTGTAATCATAATAAGGAGTTACACTCCTAGTTGTATTAGGTCACTAGCACTCCTAGTTAACAGCTAGTTCTAATTAATGGTTTGTTTTATGGTTAGAATAGGTGTCACTGATGGAAAATTTGAACTCTCTTGATGAGAGATGATGGAATCATAATGGTAAATGCTTTATATAGAGCAAGAGGTCGAATTAGCAAAGGGTTGGAGACTTTTTGGCCTAACTGCTGCTTTATGCTATGAACTATGATCAGTAATGCAGAGAGGTTTTTCTGAACAGATCTGAGTTCTCATGGGGTTCATGTTGTCTTGATTTATATGCTACTTTGAATCATTTGCAGTAGATATCATTGCTATTACTTAGAATTCACAACTATGTGCCCTGACTTCTTTTAGAAATGAGATGATTGTGTCTTTTTGCAGTTTGTGAGTAAACAATCTTTGAACTACTAGCAGCAAGTTTCATTACCATTACTCAAATTTCATAACCCTATTCTATGACTTCATTTAGTAATGGAATTGTTGTGTTTATGCAGTAGATCTCATTACTATTGCTCAAAATTCACAACCATATGCTCTAACTTTCTTCAGAAATGAAATGATTGTATCTTCTACATTTTGTTAGTAAACTATCTTTGAACTACTAGCAGTAAGTTTCGTTACTATTACTCAGGATTCATAACCCTATGATTTGAATTCCTTTAGTAATGGAATTATTGTGATGACCTATTTCCTTGAGTGAATTATCTTTGTTTGAAAACCCCATTTGCCTCGGCTTTCATGTCAAGAAACCTTGCCACTGAATTTATTGACTTGTTGACTCCATAGCCCAATGGTAGCAAGCCTTCATCTTTTCAACCTACAAACACACAAAACCAAGATAGAGTTAGCCATCTATATTATCATCAATCAGTATCATTAATCCTTTGAGAGAGCCTTCTCAGGCTAAGGAGGCTAAGCCTTAGCTAAAAGATTGGTTTGAAATAGTTACACTGAGGTAGTTTGATCAGCAGTCTATTAGGGTCCTATTTTGGTGATAACAACTTCTATCATCTCCATCATCATCTTCTTCTTATTCTTCTTCCAATGAAGAATTTGAAACAAAAAATAAACCTAAGAAAACATCTCTTTTGAAACTTGATGTAAAATTTAAGGTACCTATTTATGATGGTGAAATGAATCTTGAAAATATAGATAACTAGATTAAGCAATTAGAAGTGTATTGTTGTATTCAGAACATTTTTTATGATAAAATGAAAATTCAGTTAGCTACACATAAAATGGGGGGAACAACTTTAATCTGGTGGGAAGGTAAAACTCAAATAGATGTAAAGCAAAAAGGAAAATTCATCTCTTCATGGTCTAAGTTTTTAAAAGCTCTTACGAAACAATTTTATCCTTTAGGATACATGCAGCAAGCTGTTATTGATTGGCAGCATTTGAGGCAAGGTAAAGGGTAGAGTGTTCAGGAGTTTACTTAGGAGTTCAGAAAGAAAGCATTGGTGCTTGGTATTTCATTGGATACACATGAAACTTTATTAAAATACACCGGCAGTTTACATTCATATTTGCCGCATACATTATTGATGATTTTGATGAAGTGTGTGTTCAAGCCATACATATTGAATCAAGTGGCAGACCATTCAAATTTTCACCGCAATCATCCAAAGAGTTGGAAATCAAATAGAACAATTCAAAGAGAAAGAAATCAATGATAGCTCAAAAGGAAAGACCTACTTGTTCTCATTGCCAAAGAATCGGTCATGATGAATCTAAGTGTTGGAAACTTCATCCAGAACTGAACCCCAAAATTTTCCTTAAAGAGAAGGATGAAAATAAGGCAATTTCAGAAGTCCAGCAAGATCTAGGTTTAGATTCAGGTGATGAAAGGAGGATAATTGCCATACTTTCGACAGGTAAAAATTTTGACACTGGTTCAAGTTCGAATATTGTTGCATCTTCATCAAACATAAATCCTTCAAATGAGGATAAAAGAGTTGAATTATTTAACATAAGGATAACTTCTAAGCACAGAAATATAGATACAATGTTCGATTAATATTTTCCATTACATCTAATTACATTGATGAAGTGGAATTAGATGTGGTTCTAGTAAAAATATGTGGACTTGTCTTAGGAAGTCCTTATCTTTATGATCGTGATGAAATATTTTACAAGAGAGAACATAAACATCACCTTAAGAAAGATGGGGTTGAATCTATTGTCAGGGAACATGAAAGTAAAAAGCACTTGAATTTAGTTGTTGCTAATCAGATGAAGCAATTAATAAGTTCAAATAAAATATTTGTAATCATGCGTGTAAAGGAACAATATAAGAATCAACATGATTTTTGTTCAAGTTATGCGTCTCGGCTTATAAATAGTTTGATCAAAGAGGTAGAAACGTTTCTAGTTCTATTTAAAGAAACCAAACATCTTACTCATAAGCTGGGAATACAACTTGAATTACAGTTGATGCCTAAAGCTCCTCTTCCTAATGTTATAATGAATCAATTTAGTCCAAGATTGGAAGTTAACAGTTACAGGGATGTAGGTCAGTATTGGGGAAAGTCAGTGTTAAAATTCTCTTGTATTGTGTCACCATTTCATGTTACAAACGGTTTGGAAGCCTCTTTTCAAGTGGAGAGGAAGCCTATTTGTTTTCATATCAAAGTCTTTTCTGAAGCAATGTCAAAGAATTCAATACCTTTAAGGGAAACTTATGCATTAGTGGAAAGTGCTAATCAATGGAAACATCATTTAATGAATAAGGAAAAAGTGACTCAAACAAATCAATGGCCATTTCAATAATTTCAAAAACAAACTAGGTTGCAGCGATTTTCACCTTACAGTTTGATGGGTCTAATGTAGCAAGTTCACTTAGTAATTAGGAATCAAGAAAGTATATCAAGTCAAGTAGCTAGTTTGATATCAAGAATTTCTTTGATTGTCTCTGTCATTTCGCAATATAGATTGTTAATACATGTCAAAAGTATTGAATAGTATCCTGTAGAGATTGTTTTCAAAGATGATTATGAATCACTAACTCATGGTATTTCATGGAAAGAATTCAATTGCCATGTTCATAACAAGTTGTTTGACCATCTTCGCAAGTTGTTCATATTGCAAATGGATAGAATAGGTCACTGCTTAAATGTGCCATGGTTAGCATCATCAGGGTCATCACATTTAGGTGGTTGATTGGATGTATTGGTACATCTTCCGGACAAGGTGGAGAGTGAGGGAGCTCTAACCTCACCTGTTATCTATCTAGTCAAACTTTTGTGGTCCAAAACATTTCAAGTGGAGAGGATTGATCTACGAGGATCTCGTTAGATTAGTTACACAGGTTCAATTTTGTCATTAGTATTTAGGTCCGGTGTCATCAACTTCTACAGTTATGTTTATGGTTAAGGTTGTCTAGTAATGTATATGGTTTTTCATGGTGTTCAGTTGATATGGTTTTGTACCTAGTTGTCGACATGAGGTTGTCATTAATTCCACCAGGATATGGTTGTTGACGTAGGTTGATCATTCACCTTGTACAGTTTGGGTGTCGAAAAAGTTTTGTCGTCATGTGGGGTTTGAATGTCACTTTGTGACAATTGGTTGTAAATGGGTTCTTATATGATGTAAAAACTAAAATTAGCCCTAAAAAGCTATGGTGAAATCCATGTACCATTAATCCTAAAGTCTAAACCTAGAACCTAATGCAAACTTTCAAAAAAATTCATTACAAATGTAAGGTCTAAACCTTTACCATATAAAACAAACAAAAAAACATTAAACCTATCCTATACACCCTATCAGACCATATTACAACACTATGTATTAAAACCATATTAAAAAAATAATGTAATACATTACAAAACCTATGTTATAAACCCTCAGACTATAATAAACATTGCAAATACATTTTAAATTACAAACACAATCCTAATCGTGGGGTTTAGACCGCGTCAGAACTATGGCCATGTGAGCAGTCAGGTAGTCAGGGTTACAAACAGTGGAGTTTAACCGAGCGGGAGTCCACCTAACTGTAACCACAGTGGGAATTATGCCATGTGAGTAGCTGCAAGGTAAGTCGTTGGGGTTATGTTAACCACCGAGTATTCGCACCAGAATTGTCGAGGTAAGACCGTCATGTAAGCCATGATGGTCAGAGGTAGATGTGTTCACATACAAAACCACCAAACCACTTTCAACGAAACCACCAGGGTTACCCACCTATGTACATGCGCTATCTCCTCCTCTACCCAGTTAGAAAACTGCTAACAATTTGCAGGCTATTACAAGGTCGATTTGGGTTTTAGTTACATTTTGTTTTAAAAATTAATTAAATGACCATGTATGTTATTCCTAGGTGGAAAACAGTGACAAGACCGACACCAAACAAACCAAAATTGCAGCTCATTCATCCTGAACTCAGCCTAAGGAGGTTAGAGTGTACTTCCAGAGTTTTAGAAAGCAGTTTTTCTCATTGAAGTACATTAGAGTGGTTTTGAGTTTCATGTTCAGGTTTTGGAGGGATAGAGGCTATTTTGTTTTCAGTATAACAAGAGCATCCGTAGTCAGAATTGGGAACCGTGATAGGCATTGGAAAGCTGGTTCAGATAGATTTCTTATGAAAATGACTAGAAGTGCTTCTGTGCACATTTAGTTTGGTAAAATTTCTATGTAATCAGCCTCCTTCGTTTTAATCCTAATAAAGTGGTTTCCCATCTTGAAAGCAGACCCAAAGATGTAATCCATCAAGGACAAACTCCATAATCAATCTTTATGTCTGGTAACACAGTGTATTTTTTTTTTCACTTATGTTATGCATATTTCTTATGCTTTCTCATCTACCGTAAACTCTTCTTCTCGAACAGTTCTCAGGGTTTCAACACTGTAAATTAACATTCAATTCACTATTGGCATAATCAATTCTACTTTAGTTTTAACATATGATCATCTCAGATCATTCACTAGCATGGGTTTCTTCTGCTTCTCTTTTATAGCTAATTTCTTCAGCCTAGGATACCTTAACGTCATAGGAACAATGGGCACATTTTCCATGCTTGTTATTTCTAGTGCAGCTATGTCAAATACAATGGCTTTAGAGCTCACATATTCTCTGGGATTTGTAGCAATGATTCATTATAAGAACAATTCATAGGATTCTGGAGACAAATTTGCGAACAGGGGTCATGACAAAAGTTCTTCCCAGTCTTCATGCTTCATAAATTGAAAATAACAAGGCTCATAGACAATTCTCAGAATGCAAATTATTCTTCGGCAAACCAACATGCCCAATTTATTGGGAGATTTGAATTCAAATCTGACCATTCCGTCCAATTTCGGATCATAAATTCATCTTTGGAAACAGATCTTCAACTATTTTCACCATAGATGGCACCTACCTGCTCCTCTTAATGAAATTTTTTCCATCAACTCATAAATAGTAACTTTGATGGCTACTTTTGGACCCATCTATGTGGTACCATCCTCCATGGCATAGCTCATCCAATGTAGCTTCACCTGTCACACTTATGTCTTTCGTTTCCCAACCTCCCTACCTCATATTTCTCCTTATTGGGCAACATAGTTTATAGCCCCACAATCCCTTACAACTATTTGGATTACTAAGACTGTCCTACTACGATATAGTCATTGCGCATGGGTAGGATCCCCTATGTACAACTTCATCCAACTTCCATTCACTTTCCCAGGGAATAGTTCCCCATTCAACTTCACGAGTTGAACTACACCACCATCGATGATCTCCTTAATAAGATATGGCCCTAACCAATGCATTTGGAATTTCCCTCGAAATTTGGCAAATTTGTTGTCATATAGCAACACTAAATCAATGATCTTCAAAGTGCACAACTTAATATGCATATTTCTCCATGCTTTCTCTCATTCCATTTTCACTTGCTAGTGAAATCTTGCAAGAAAGTGGTCCTCTTCTAATTCCATTAGTTGTGTGAGTTGTTCCTCCAAGGTCTCACAATCTTCCATCTCTATCAAAGCTGCAATACATAAATTTGGCACAATATACTCCATGGGCATCAGTGCTTCAATTCCATAGACCAACCTAAATGGTGTTTGACCTATCAACTTCTTGTAGATCGTCTTATATGCCCATAGCACAACAGGTATGCACATATCCCATTCATTCCTCTGCATGTTGCAGACCCTTGTCAACATATTCTCTGAAATCTTGTTAAAATCTTCCACCATTCCATTCACTTGTGGGTGATAGGTCGTGTCCTTTTGATGATACACCTGAAATTCCTCAAGCATCGCACAGATCATTTCATTCAAGAAATGTGTACCCCGACCTATCACTCATTAATATCTTAGGGCATCTAAACAGCGTTAAGACATATTCAAACAAAAAATTCACAGCAGTGGCAACTGTACAATATTTCACTGGTTGTGCTTCTGCCCATCTGGTTAAATACTTGGTTGCAGTAATGATATACTGCATGCTCATCTTCTTACCTGGTGGTTGTATTGGACCTATGAAGTCAATGGGCCATTTATAAAATACCTACAATGAAACCTAAGGATTTAAGGGCAACTCATCCCTTCGTGAATGCTTCCCCATCCTTTTGAAAGCATGTCAAGTCTTGCAATATGCCTTAGAATCCTTGTGTAATTCCGGTCACCATAACCCAGTGCACAAAATCTTCTACGCAGTTTCTTTTCCTATGTAGTGACCTCCTTCCACTCCTCCATGTGCTTCCACGAGGATACTAGCATGTTCAAACTCTGGAACATACCTTCGTAGTATCTCATACGTTCCCATCTTATACAAGTGACCCGCATTCACTGAAAAATCCGTAGCGCGAACTACTAACTCCTTTTGCTAGGTAAAATAGCCTTCCCGAGTTGTTCATGTGGTTAAAAACTAATGATATCAGAAAAATGATGATCTACAATGCTTACCGCAAAGAGCTTTCATCTGGAAGTCCTTCCTCTAAACTATTCAGTTCTTCACAGATGGTTGGGTTTTGCGTTTAGCCTTCTAGGCTTCACAATTACTCAAAATTCATATTCTTGAAACAACATCAACCATCGGCATATCTTCCCCCCCAACATAGGCTTATTGACCAGGTATGTTAGCACAGAGTGATATATATATATACATTTAAAGTGTCCACCCAACAAATAATGCTGAAACTTTTGCAACACATAGACCATCGTCAACCCTTCGTGCTCTATAGTGGAGTAATTTTTCTTAGCTTTTGATAACTTTTTGCTCGTGAAGGCTATCAGATGATCAATCTCTCTTTCTCCTTCCTGTCTTGATACTACACCCAACACAATGCAAGAGGCATCTACATGTACATGGAACTCTTTCTTCCACTCTGGGAACACCAAAATAATCGCAGTCACCATATTTTCCTTCAAGACATCCAAATTGTGTTGACAGTCTTCATCCCAACAAAATATCGCTTCTTTCTTCAATAATTTCTCCATCATCACAGTTATCTGAGCATATGCCTTGATAAACTTCCTGTAATATCAAGTGTGCCCTAGTGCCAGACGTAGCTATTTTATATTCCTAGGAGCTTCCAAATTCACAATCACAACAATCTTCACAGGGTCCACCATCAATCTTTGCTTACATACAACATGGCCAAGAGAAATTTCAAAGAGAACATAGAATATGCACTTCTTCAAGTTCAGCATGATCTGATACCTGTGACATGTATCCAACATAAGGCACAAACTCACAACATGGCACTTCACCAAGCCAAGCATAGTTTAATCGTCAAAATAAGCCTCCAAGAATTTATGAATAAACTCTTTGAACATCACGATCACAACCTGGGAAAATATTATAGGTATGTTCTTCAATCCGAATGGCATAACTGTATATTGAAAGAAACCCCACTCTGTCATGAAGGTTGTCTTTCTTCGATCTTTTGGCGCAATCTTTATTTGATGATATCCCGAAAATCCATTAGTGAATGAATAAGTCTCATGTCCACCAACATTCTCTAACACTTCATCAGTAAATGGTGTTGGGAATGGATCATGCACACATGCATAATTCAACTTTCTCAGATCTACGCATATATGAATTTTTCCTTTCTATTTCTTCTCTTGGATCACCATTGGGCTTACCTAATCGAATTCCTCTACTAGTTCAATAATACCGACATACAGAATTTTATCCAGTTCTTGGCGCACCTTCTCTTTATACTTAGGATTTAGTCGACAAGGCCTCTTCTTAACGGCTTCGCATTTGGCTTCAATTTAATCTTCATAATAGATAAATCTCCAATTATCCCTTTCAACTCTGGAAACTTCATTGGGAATAAATCCTAGTACTCATGCAATAGCTCAGCTACCTTATCAACCAAATCTTCTTCCCAATAGTCACCTATCTTCGCGAATTTAGGCTCTACTTCTGATCCAATGTTTACTTGTCAAGCTTTCAAAGATTCTAATATGTTCGAGTTCACCACCTTTTGTCCTTGGAATTCATGCTATCTTTCTATCTCTAGGATGGTAATATTGCATGGATCTTCATCTTCTTCTTCAGTAGTCACATTGTAACACTTTAGCGCATGGTGCAACTGCGTACTCCAATCCAACTGAGCCCATTGTACCAGTACCTTTGGTGTTCTAAATTTAACTTCTTTTATCTCTTAGATAACTTCATCAAGCTCTCAATCCCATCAAAGTTGAATGTTAGTAGAAAACACTCCCTTAAGATGTGCCATTTAGTTGTCCCATGGCAATGAACTATCTCCAAATACCAATTCATTGGGATTGTATCTAAGGTATGATAGAAAATGTGCAACAATTCTGGTTGTCATTTTGTTCCCCAAGCCTTAGTCCATTGTGCCAATTGATCGCATGGATCATCCTTCCAAACATATTTTTCTGTCATCTGCATATTAGCATACCCAATCCATAATTTCATCATCCTTCTGTATTCCTTGCATCTAATAAAGTTTTCCTTGTGTGTACCCCACCAATGGGTAGGTGTAGTGCACAACACCAATTCCAGTGCCTAAAAGCGATGTTCTTCTGATACTTCCCTTTCAAATTCATATAGAAACAACTCCACATCAGTCAAACCATCATAATGTGGAATATTCCTTACCTCAGTTGAGACACACCGTAGTGATTTGGTCATCATATTGCAGTGGAGTGTAGATACTTCATGCAACTGATTATGCCATCATTCAAGCTCTTCATCCAAATCTGATGTGGAAGAACTATTCCTGTCCCAAGCAATTCGTCCATCAGTCGTAGGATTGATCTAATCCTCATCTCATGTTGTGATCTTGTATATCTGATCCAGATCATCGTCACTTTCCACAAAGTCATGAACAGGTTCCATATAACCCGCTCCTTCAGGAGGGTCTAGTGGCACTACAACCCTGAGTGACTTCTTCTCAAATGCCATCTTCTGCTTCTTCAAGTCGATTACTCTGTTCATATCAATAGCCTAGTTAATTCCTAGTAGTGTGGGGTACGAGTTACTGTGATCCACTATTTCAATGACCTCAAAGTCATCTAGCACGTTTTGACCCTCAATGTCCATAGTTACACCATATAAGCACCCCATCGGAATAATTTTCATTTTTATTTTCCATGCACAACTGAATAGGAGACCACTGCGGTGTAGGTCTCCTCATTCTCTCCCAAGTTTGCTTAGGCAGGACATTGGCATCCAATCCCAGATCCAAGATTACCTGGTCCATTTCATATTCTCCTATTTGTGCAGTCAACCTCATCTCATGCCCCATTCACTTCTTATTCTTACCAATCTTTCTCACTATGCGTTGTTTAGCAGAAGTCTTTTCATTATTTGCGCACTTATGGATTAACTCTTGCAACTCTTCTACCA
>Ga0115844_100234_pt1 | contig 14449 bp, 9 predicted proteins | sample InSIn1gowninarea_FD_83858 | JGI IMG/M metagenome (GOLD analysis project Ga0115844, IMG submission 83858) | reverse complement strand
GAATCAATGAGGGACATCCTTCTGTACAAGAACATTTATGAGCCAATGAGAAGAATTTGAACGCGAAACTCATTCATGGGTGAGGGAGGGTGAGGTAATCTTTCGTCGATTTTGTGCTAAGGTTCCTGGTTGCTCAGGCAAGGTAACTCCAGGCAAGTATATATAAAGGAAGGATGGCTTACCTGAAGTATGAAGGTAAGGAAGGTCCCGGAGGGGCTTGCGCTTCCTAGTGCAAGGACCCGACAGGGGGCTCGACTGATAAGGAGAGGAGTTTTTGTCCGGTAAAAGCGTGTGTACTCCGGAGGCCGGGCACCGATACTCCTCCATTAGCAGATAGAGGTACACAAATGAGGTACAATGGTTACACGAGGCAGGTTCGATTACAGTCATAGCTGGGCTGGCATACTCGGATACTCAGGCTGGAGACACTCATTGAGAAGTCACATTGAGCACTTCACATAGACGATCATTGACAGAAAGACAGAAGGGCATTCCCATACATAGAAAATCATACCTTGAACTCTGCCCTCTAACCTCTCGACCTCGACCCTCGACGAAGGAACTCGACCTCAAACTATTAATCTAAATCTTCCTGATACGGAAGAACCTCAGCCCTCAAAATAGATCCTTGACCCTCAAACTCGACCTCGAACTTGAACTCTTACTTTTATTACTTCGATCTTGACCCCGAAACTCACCTATAACCAAAACTAACTATACCTCGAAACTATAGCCTCTAACGCCACGGGACATTCTCTTCATTTTCTTTCGGGATTGATTTAGTCTTACGGGTGGATGCGTGGAGAGGGCTTTTCGGATTGAATTGATTGATTCACCTGATATCATCTTCCGATAGAACCGTTACCAACTTGACCCATCTTACGAGATAGGTGGAACACTGGACACTAGCAACATCGACCGAGATAGGCCATCCAGAATAAGAAGCTCTATTGCCTGATCTTGTATCAAGCCCCCTTCATTAACAGCTGTCGTCCCCTTCATTCGCTGAATAGCTCCTTACCACCAACCACACCTGCCCAGGCCGCAGCACCCAAGGCCCAGGATGTATTCAATATCATTCCCCTGATTCTCTATTACCCATTCGCGCATTACCGCATATTCCCCATTCAGTTCGCATTACTGCATTCTGTCCCCACCAGCCAACGTTCGCCCTATCTTTCCTAGAAAAAGACCAGGGTGGAAAACCTGATACCAGCGGTCATTCACTCAAATATATTGTTTCTTAATGAAGATTGACTTTTCAAAAATTATCTATATGATTGCCGGGATTAAATCATCTTTTAGGTTCAGCGGGTCGCTGCTTGCTGGGAGAAGACGGGATGGATGCTATTACCTTGCCCCCTTGCCCCCTTGCCCTAAGCGGACAAGCGATCAATCCCTATCTTTATCGAGGCTTTATTATATTAAGGGGTCAAGGGTCGAGGTGTAGTAGTTGAAGTTCGAGGGTATAGTTTCGATAGTTATGGCAGCTATGGGGCAAACCTCCTGGCACAGTCAAAATGACTTTCAATCCGCGATGAAAACAGGGGATTCGGCCATATGAAACATGGGATTCGTCTATAATTGGCTATTAGCAATGGGCGGGCTATAAACAATGACCACCTCCTGGCTATCAACTGGCTGGGAATGACCGGCAATGACTGGATTGACTCCTCCTTCCTGTATTGACTAGCGGCTATCAAGATCCCCCGGTGACCGGCTCTGGGTTACCACTGGCTAACAACCGTCTAGCAATGACACCTCCTGGGATTGACTATCGGCCATCAGCGACCTTCTGTCTGTCTATGCTCAGCTACGTGCGTGGTGGGGCTAAGGCTTGTATGGTGGGCAGGTGCTATGTTTTGCTATGCTTGGCTATATTCTATGCTATACTCTCTTATCTATGCTTGGTAAGCTATCTCTATATTGTTGCTATCTATATCTTTCTCTGCTGCTCTATACGCTATGCTATGCTATGCTATATGCTGTTCTGCTAATTCATTGCTACGCTATTTGTGGCTATGCCAATGCTCATCATTTGTAGCTACGCTAATTTGGCTATGGCTTGTACGGTGGGCGCTATGCTCATTGGGCATTGGCTATGCTCCTTCAGTGAGGCTATGTCGTTTATGTGAGTGTCCCCTTCCCTGTGCTGTCCCTTGCTGTGCCGGGTGGATGTGTATTCAGTAGATGCAGCCTGTTGCCGGTGGGATCGTCTCTTGGAATCGCCAGCATCAAGTATAAAAATAGACTACTAGCATGCTTGCTCGCTTGCCGCTCTTAGAAGTAGTAAGCTTTCTTTTTCTCTTTTTCATTGAAACCTGGCATTCATTGAAACTTGGCATGTAGTACCAGCATTTGATGGACAAGTGAAACGTAGGGCGAGTATATTGCCAACGTCCATAAACCCTATAGCCTTCAGGGCCCTATGAACTGGCCTATGAACTGCTAACAGGACAAGGTAAACGTCTCCATGCGAGCTCATATATCAACGTATATTGATGAGAACTAAAGAGATTTAGCTACTGCTGCACTAGACTAGCTAGAGATAGAAAGGGTTGAAAGAAAGCTAATTTCTATTGATCAGGCTTTTCGACAGAGGCAAGAACTAAGGGGGACTAAAAGAGTCTCTCTCTTAAGGCTTGTTTCCATGGAACTAAATGGCGCTTGTTGTCGGCAGGCTTGAACGGTACAGCAGTAGTCCATAGCGCAGGTAACATATAGACTTAGGCTATTATTTTAACACGGCACACGGATCAAGAAGAAGATCTCTCAACCGGGGATATTGCCATATCTACGTGAGACTAGTGGCATAAGAGTTCAGAGTGGTGGACGGAGAATAGTCATTAGACCCGGAAGGGATAAACACGTTGGACTCACTACGTGCATTCATGGTCTAGGGCTACAGATCTAGTAGTTCTTGCAGGTGGGATAAGGTGTAAGCATTTATGTGAAGGGTAGGTATATTCTTTCCTAGAATGCAGTGTATTCTGAATCGTATGGGCAAAGCTCTTCTTAAATTCAAGTTTGACCATCCAGCTGTGTTTCTGAAGTGCTGGCTGTTGAGAATCCATCTGACAGTTCCACGATCTCTGCTAGTAGAAGGGTGGTTAGGAGGGACTAAAAGGGTTTAGAGCGAAGCGAGCCGCATTAAGGTTCTTTTAGAACCGTTCACAATCCCGGTGTAGCATAAGCGGAGCCGTAACATAGTAGTAAGTCAAGCTAAAAGGTAAGTAGTGTCTGTAAGCCACCACCACAAGCACCACGAAGACTGGGCCTGTTTGTCTGTCTGCCTGTCTGTTGTAGGGTTCTCCACCCACCCACTCCACTAACTCAGTCACTGGGTTGCATGAAGGTAAGCGGGTCTAAGGCTCTGGTACGATTCTCAATTGCCAATATACTGAATGAAATTGGATCCCGCAAAGGCAGGAGCGGAGCCCGTTGATTCTCAACCAGTAGTTATAGATTGAGAGCCAGGACAGGATTACGACTTTCATAGGCATTCCTTAGGTTGCAAAGACAGAGTCAAAAAGCAGTGAATTAGCCAGTTGACTTTTATTTAGGTATAATAAGTCAATTGCCTAACCGCTGCCTTGAGCGACATATAAGTTTTCACATTGCCGTAATATCGCTAAGCTCCCATGCCAGTGTAAGCTTGTCTAGCGTCCCTTCCATACGGGTCGATTCGTACCGGTCTTTAACTACTACTGAGCCAAACCTTAAGATTGAGATCCCACACCTGTTGACCGGGGACCGGGTTCCCTTTTATCAGTACATAATCCCGCAGAGATAGAAGCTATAGTGGGAGCAGAGGTGGGAGAGACAGTAGAGTCCAAATAAAAGCCCCCGGGCCCTAACGCATTGCTACGATGCGGAATGTGATGTAGCACCTCACGAAGCATTCCTTTTGGTTCAAGAGTAAGATTCATAGCCATTCATTGGAAAGCTTGCCCCGAAAGATGCATATTATTAAGCTGCAAAGGTGGTTGCTTCAGTATAAGTAATATAAGTAAGATAGGCAAAAGTCTCAAGGGTGGTGTGGATACGGTTATATAAGATGATGAAAATTCAGTCCTAGTCCCAGATAAAGATCCACCATTTGCAGTTGGCAACCCGATGAGGTGGCACGACAGAAGAGACCAAGAAGCCACAAGGACTGAATCAACGTCTCTCCCATCGGGGATAAGTATACTACCTCCGCCTGGGTCAAGAGAATCGGTAAGGTTATAAGTTCCCGTAGTGACGAGTGTAGCTTTGGTCTACCCTGTGTCTTTAACGAATGCGGGGAATTCTGCCAGTTAATGCGGTTACTGAGACCGGTTAATGCGTTTAATGATGCCAGTAATTGCTTGTAAATAGTGTATGAACTGCAAATTCCCTCTTTGTGGTAAATCAAGAAAAACTGACATATTACCTATATGCGGAGAATTCAGTTTTGAAAAACTAATAAATGCCATTTTTCTTTTCTTTTTATGGTTTCTCTTCCTGGATGGGATTGATGAGTTGCTTGAAAGACCATCCGATCTAGCGAAGCTAAAACCTAGTCTTTGTTCGCCCTTCAGCTGTATTTACAACCTGCCTTCAGAGGACTGTCAACGAATTAGAACCTTAGATCGATACGGCGTCAACCCTTAAACCATTGCATTAGCTCTCAGCATCGGATTCTGACTGTCCTCTAAGCTAGCTTTTTTCATCATCATAGTAGGAATCGGAATTCACTCTTCTCTCTCTCACATGGGCTGGGCCCTTTCTTACATTAGGGTCAGTCCTATGCGCACCTTCACTATGAGTTCAGGTGAAGAGCTTCACGAACGAATAAAAACAAGTAGTTTAATCACATTTCCAGTTCTTTTCTTTAGAGTAAGATTTGTGTACTTTATTAGCATTTCCAGTTAATGAATTTCCTGAAGCAAGTGAAGTTGCTCATAGGTATGAGGAACGAACGATTAAAGCAAGTAGTTAAGAAAAGCACGCAATCGAAAGCAATAGGAAAGAAAGCAAGTTAATCTATCTTAAAGTCTCGGATTCTGCTTGAGCGGCCTTCTCTCTCTGAGTTACGGCAAAGGTAGTTCGGTAAGTCTCGTCATCTTGGGAGGGAGGTCGGTAACAGACCCTCTTTGACTACCTTTTATTAATAGATCCAGGGATAAAAGCCTTTATCTCAACAACGTCCAGTACAGGGAAGGGCCAGCTATGTATAGCCTAAAACCCCCAACCCCGACTTTAGCAATAGCTGCTGGAGAAAGAAGCGACTCACCCAGAGGGAAGATCAAACTAGGCTCTTACGCAATTAGTAGGGAACAGAGGAGCAACCTACTCTTACCTTTAGGACCGACCAATAACAACCTATTTTATTACACGGTGTCTAACTTAAAGAAAGAGTCAATTTCCACAAAGGCCCAGCCTATACTGCCACTTTATGTAAGCCCGGGCATCTAGAGAGAAGAGCCTTCCCCTACATGAGTGAGCAAGAATAATGAAGTCGGTGCTGCCCCATGCCAGCATTTGACCGACCCGCCTATTCATGCATCCGTAGAGAGTACAAAGTAACCTCTGTTCTTCTAGCTTGAGAGGTCCTTTCCCTATGGTCAATCTGTTTTACACCTTAGCACAAGCGCTAAGCGATAATAATACCTTGAACCAGTGAATGTATATGACCTGGAACAGTTGATCCCGAAGAGGTAATTAACCGAGTTTCCCTAAAAGCATCCGAGTCAGCAGAGGATGGCAGCAGCACCTCGACTACCAGAAATAGGGACAGCTGCGTAGCCACCAATGTTGTGGTGCTTCCGGGGCCCCTTCGATGCGGGCATTATATATCGATCTCGATCATCAACTGGATTTGAACCCAACTAGAACTGTCTCTTACTTTGCCTATGATGCCAATGCTTTCTTTGCCGCCTTCTATTTATGCCCCCTCCACTTCTGGTGCCTTCGCTCCCACGCCCACCCTACATTGATGAATCAATGTTACCATTGATAGGGTGATGCCTTCACTTAGTCAACTGTCTCCACTTCTGATTGATCTGTATATGGATCTGCGCCTGGAATTGGATAAGCTTCTGGGTCAAGCTTATCATCTCGGGCAACTGGAACTATATTTGTAACTTAGCGAGGTGGTGATGCTGGTACTGCTTTCACTGGGTATACTAAAACTGATGAAACAACTGCGGGTGGTGCGGAGTGTCTGGCCAGCGCGCTGCGTTGTCTTATGATCAATTGTCCCGTGATATGTGGATCATCCGGGTTCAGATGCGGATGGAGACTCATCCTTTTTAGTTCGAGATTGAGACCCCACGGTAAAGGCACGAGAAGCACCCTCGCCATAAATTCCATATAATAGCAAAAGCAGAAGCTGAACCAGCATAAGTAGCATAGGTAGTTCGATAGCCTAGCCAATTTCAGATCTTCCAGCAACTTACCCACCACCATCTTGCCCTTACTTCGGCTACTAGCTTTGATGCTGCTTCCCGCACCCCTTCCCTTGACTTGTTGTCCGACATAGCCACCAGCTATTTCCAAACACAGAAGAAGCTTCACCCATGTCTTTCATCTCCAATTTGGAGCTAAGCCAATTTTTAGTTCTATTTATGGCAAACACGGAATTTCCGGCAATAAGGATATCATAAACATAAAATGACAATATTCTAATCTCACCATCAACTATTCGAGTGTAAATACAATGATCGTCGAAATTCATTCGAAATCCCATATCGCTAATAGCTTGATGAAACTTAAGGCACCCACTGACGGAACTACACTTGATGTTAGGCCCTGACGTAACTCTTCTTTAAAGAAGCCCCCTACGCACCCTTTCCTTAGCGATTCGTCTCCTCACCTTCCCTTAGCTTAGCGAAGATACTGAAAGTGACTCGACCAAAGGAGGGCTTCGGGTTTCAAGGCTAGAAATAGATGAACCTTGCCCGACTGACAGGTCATAAGCTGAAGGGGCTGAGAACTTCAAGTCGGGCCCCTTGTTCTTGGCCAATAAATAAGGTGCGAAGCCGCTTGTCCCTCCGGGGGCAAGGAAATATAGCCTTGCATGCCTTCGAGCAAAGGTAGGGCCCTTCCCCTGCGCCCCATTTCAAAGTCCTGGGTATCAAGCTCTTCAAGGCGGTTTTCTTGCTCTTTACTAATAAATGATGAATGCCCGGTTTAATAGTTACTAGAATCTGTCTGCGAGCGCGCCTAGCATTCGTAGGTCAGTCTCCGCCTGAGGACCCGTCCTTGTATCCCGGTTTAAGAATTCCTACGTGCCTTTGAGTAGCTAGTAGTTCAATAGCGGTCGAGAGGACAGGACGCAACAAAGAAATAGTTGGACCTCAGTTCTTTATTCTTGTCCGCAGGTTATTTACTTTTATGGATAGGCAGTTAGGAGGACAGGTCCCCGGTTATCCTTATCTGTATCGGTCTTTCCCCTGCTGGGCTTTGGCTTTCTTCTTTCTTAATGGCGGGCCAAGCGGCCAAGTCCCGTGCTTTCGGAATCCTTTCTTTTAGTCATTTCCACGTGCAAGAACTTCGACTCTCATTGATTGAGGTGCTCTCGCTAACTCCGAGACGGGCAACCGCGTCTATCCCGCCATTACATCGAGGTGAGCCCACCAGTTGCTAGTCTGAGTCTCTGTTCATTTCTCCAGTACCAGAATCAGACGATTATAATCAGACGAAACTATGGATTTTTTCGATGTTCACGAATCGTCTGCCTGTGTGGAACGCCCTTCGACACAAATCTTTCAAGTCTGAACCCCAAGACCACTGGACCCTGGATTTTTTCTTGTAAAAGCTCTCCTCACTTCTCCTAAGCAAAGCATACTCATGAACAGCCATCACTTCAGCCCTAATTCCTTCCCCATTCATTGGATTAAGTTGTACAAATTCCTGGGCAGCCTCCATACTCTCCTTAGCCCTTTTAACTCTATCGGGCAGATTAGAGAATTCCTCCTTGTTTAGCTTCTTAAGTACCACCTTCTGCTTCTTCAGCTTGGAGCATAGCTGGAACATCAGAGTGCCTCTCACTGGTTGCTTCCACACCTCCTCCACTGTCGGTAAAAACTTAGGATGATCAGCCAGAACGAAGAAGGTTTCCTAACCTTGCGAAGGTCCGAGAGCTTGACAATCATAGGTTGGAACTAGCATGAACCTAGTGGTCACTATCCTCTAAGCCGAGTTGTCACTCCCCTTGACCGAGAAGAGATGACCTCTTTGATCCTTTAGGTTAAGGACAAAAAGCTGTAATGGAGTGGCAAAACTTTCGGTGGGGGAAAGGTATTATTATCGCTTAGCGCTTGTGCTAAGGGCAATCGAATATAAAAAAGAATTCGTAAAGAAAGCTCATTAGGTCAAAACTAGGGGAGGGCTTAGTTCCCTCACTCGATCCACCAAAGGAAAGGAAGGAAGAACTACTTATGTAGTAGAGCATCGGGAGTCAAGTCAGGGCAGCCTGCCTTTACGTAATAGGGCGGCATCAGCGGTGAGCTGTAACGGAGATGTGGATGAGAAAAGGGCTGCTACCGGTATAGAAAGACCAAAAGAGCAATGTTCGGGAGTGCCTGAATGCGGTGAGTGCCTTATGAAAGGGCTGGAGCTTTCTTCGAGAGAGATGGCTAGTGTGTGGGTTGCTGTAGGAAACTGAACGTAACAATTTATCGTATATGAAGAGGTTCCTTTCTTCTCTGGATTGAGGAACCCTCTAGGCGACACCCTCCGTCGCCTACGACTGTGAAGATCTTTCCCCTTCTATGAAAAGGGGGGTCGATATCACGGGCTAGATAGAGAGACAGAGGCCCGCCGAGAGTCGGGGATGAGGAGTAGCCTTCCTCACCGTCCAGGGAGGGAGAGTGGCTCAGTCTTGGGGATCAGAATACTCGCTTTTTCTTTAAGGCAATGGGTAGCTTTCATGGCGTAAGTCGCATTAGTTCAATCACAAAGGAGAATGGTACCAGAATTCTTAAACAGGGGGAAATCAAGGAGGAAGTGATAGGATACTTCAGTAGACTCTGGAGCCAATCACAACCCCACATTGATCGAGACATCCTGGAGGATACTTTCAGTGCCAAATTGAGCCCTAGTCAGCAGTAGGATCTAGAAAAGGAGGTCACGGATCTTGAAATCAAAGAAACGATGTTTTCTCTAAAAGATGGCAAAGCTCCTGGCCCAGATGGTTTTAATGCAAAGTTATTCAAGAAAGCATGGGGTATAGTGGGTGATGATGTGATTGCAGCAATCAAATCCTTTTTCAGCTCGGGCAGGAAATGATCTATTGAATAGCACCGCGATTTCCTTGATCCCTAAAGTGCCTAATCCCACTTACCTCAGAGATTTCAGACCTATTTCTTGTTGCAACACGATTTATAAGTGCATATCCAAGATCGTTGCCAACAGGTTGAGGAAAGTGATTCCATCCTTAGTGGGCATTCAACAGTCGGCTTTTGTGGAAGGTAGAAGAATTGAATATCCTCACCATCGGAATGGTGAGCCCCTACCGGTCCTCCTTGCTCAGGAATTAATGAGGAACTATCACAGGGATAAGGGCTCCCCTAGGTGTGCTCTCAAGGTTTACTTATTGAAAGCCTATGACACTATTAATTGGGAGTTTCTAGTGGCTACTCTCCAAGCCACCGGCTTCCCACAGAGGGTTATCCACTGGATTAAGGAGTGTATCACAACAGCTAGATTCTCTGTTAACATCAATGGAGAACTATGCGGTTTCTTCAGTAACAGTAGAGGTTTGAGGCAAGGGGACCCGATGTCCCCCTATTTGTTCGCTTTTGCTATGCAGGTATTCTCGGGGCTAATGGAGGCCACGAACAAGAACTTTCAATTCCACTGGAAGTTCCAGAAGGAACGAATCTCTCATCTTTGCTTTGCAGACGATTTGCTCATATTGTGTAGAGGAGAGGAGGGTGGACAATGTATGGGTAGCAACACTACCTAAGGATATCATAGACTTCGGAGGGCAGGAAAGCACTATTCTAAAATATGAGTTGATGTTTCAGCAAGAGCAGATTGAGAGTCTTATTAAGATGAATCAGGAGCTGCAGGATCAGGATCAGATGAAACAGGAGCAGATTGAGAGTCTTATTAAGATGACTGAGGAGCAGCATTATCAGATTAATAGGTTGATTGAGATGAATCAGGAGAATCAGGAGCTGCAGGAGCAGATTGCTCGTCTGATTAAGATGAATCAGGAGCTGCTGGAGCGGATTGCTCGTCTTGAGTCTAAACAGGAGCTGAAGGCACCAGTCAGGAGCCCTATGACTGAATCTCCAATGAAAAGACCTCCTCAGTTCAAGCACCCTACACATGGTTCTAAGGTGAAGTCTGAGAAGAAACTACGAAGGGAGCAGCGCCGTAGGGATAAACATTCTAAGAAGGCGGATAAGCCGCCTCCGTAAGTAGCTTGGTTGCTAGATACGGCTTTGACTCATTCCCTCCTCTCCTCTCCTCTCCCTTATGGTCGAGCACCTAAAGGTCCTCTCCTTAACAGTCGAGCCTGCTTTCGCATCCTTATCAGTCGAGCCCCCTAAAGGGTCCTTATCAGTCGAGTCACTAACGTACCTAATTGATGGTGAAATGGTGGTAGTTATATATGAGCATATGGTAGTTTAGGTAGAGATAGATCAGATGCTTATTGGGCTCTCAAATAAGTAACTAAAACAGTCGAGCCTGCTTGCGCATCCTAGCGGTCGAGCCTGCTTGCGCATCCATATGCTCATATATAACTACCACATGCTCATATATAACTACCACCATAACAAGGAGCCGTAAGGCCGCTCGACCATAAGGGAGAGGTAGGAGATGGCATAATGACATATGCCCATAGATGCATGATCTGCTAAAGCGTAATTACGTATATAATGAATGACTGGAAGAACGTTTTCAGCATTCTTAGAACACCGAATCTAGTGTTATGACATATGCCCATTATTATATATGTCATTACGGCAGCAAATGAATTGGATTCAAGTTCAATTGACTTATTGGGCTCTCAAATAAGTAACTAAAGGGCCCTGCCTTCCTTGATGCTTATTGGGGGCCCCCTCTCAAATAAGTAAATAAAAAAGCGTGCTCCGCATCCTCTCCTCTCCTCTCGATGGCGGCCTTATCAGTCGAGCACCTAAAGGTGATGGCGGCCTTAACAGTCGAGCCTGCTTACGCATCCTTATGGTCGAGCACCTAAAGGTCCTCTTCAATTTACTTATTGGGTGTCAAATAAGTAACCAAAGAGCACCTAAAGGTTCAATTGACTTATCCCCTCTCAAATAAGTAACTAAAAGGCGGTGGTCGAGCCTGCTTGCGCATCCTCTCGATGGCGGCCTTATCAGTCGAGCACCTAAAGGTCCTATGGTCGAGCGCCTCCGGACCTTAACAGTCGAGCCTGCTTTCGCATCCTTATCAGTCGAGCCCCCTAAAGGGTCCTTATCAGTCGAGCCGCCCCTCTCAAATAAGTAACTAAGGGCAGTCGAGCGTGCTTTCATTTTACTTATTGGGTGCCCCTCTCAAATAAGTAACTAGCTGCCGGTCCTCATGATTCGAGAAGGAATGAATGAATAAGAAAACGAATGGGGAGATAGATGAAGTAGAAGTAGCTGCTCATCGTTACATATGTTATATTACGTATATAACGACTCCCATAAAATGAGGAATAAGCCCACCCGAAATAAAGAAAGAAAGGTCCCGGAGGGGCTTGCGCTTCCTAGTGCAAGGAAGAACTTGGGAAACCTTTCGAATCGAATAGCGCCAACTTTTCGTTGGTAAAACCAACGCCAGTATCATATTGACTCTCTCTCGTTAAATCAATAAGAGTTTACAAGAGTGACGTAGTTTCACGAATTATCTCCTTTCCAAAGCTGCGCAAGGTGGGTGCCCCCCCACCCCCACCCAAGGGGGTGCCTGCGCCTTTTCCCCCCTACCGACCGGTGGGTCGGGACCCCTTGACTGACTTGGGGTAGGGGGGGTCACGGGTAAAAGCACAGTGATTCCGAATTAAGTCGTTAGGGGGCTTTTCACGCCCGAAAAACGCGTAGCTCAGGTGACTCGCTGCCTCTCGCCCCAAATGAGATCAATGAATCAATAAGGTTATATATACCAGAATTGGTGTTCAGAATTTGTTACGGCAACTACGATCGATCTAGACCCTGAACAGCTTAGGGATAACCTTCCTTCATGCATGAATTTGTTACGGCAACTACGATCGATCTATACTACATTCTGTCTGTCACTATAGATCGATCTTGCCTTCCCGGGGCTAAAAATAGGCAGGATAACCTACACAAAGAACCTACACAAACGAACAAAGTAACTCGCACGTACCCTCCCTTCGCGTAGCTCAGGTGACTCGCTGTTCGCTCGTTCCTTATTTCTTCGTCGAGTCGAGGGGGATAACGTCGATCGAATTGGGGAACAAGAGTGATATAGGAGACATGACTATGGGAAAACAACGATTCCCTATTCCCAAACAACCCATATTATCCACACTTAACCAGCATTTGATAGATCATCCGACCCCGAGCAATCTAAGTTATTGGTGGGGGTTTGGTCCGTTAGCTGGTATTCGTCTAGCCATTCAGATAGTGACCGGCGTTTCTCCAGCTATGCATCACACACCTCATGTGGATCTAGCTTTCAACAGCGTAGAACACATCATGAGAGATGTTGAAGGGGGCTGGTTGCTTCGTTATATGCATGCTAATGGGGCAAGTATGTTTTCCATTGTGGTTTACCTTCATATTTTTCGTGGTTCGTATCATGCGAGTCATGGCAGTCCTAGGGAATTCGTTCGGTGTCTCGGAGTTGTCATCTTCCTATTAATGATTGTGACAGCTTCTATAGGATACGTACTACCTCGGGGTCAGATGAGCTTTCGGGGAGCTACGGTAATTACAAGCTCAGCTAGCGCCATACCTGTAGTGGGATATACTATAGTGACTTGGCTTCGGGGTGGTTTCTCCGTGGACAATGCCACCTCAAATCGTTTCTTTAGTCTTCATCATTTACCCCCTTTTATTCCAGTAGGCGCCAGTCTTCTTCATATGGCCGCATCGCATCAATATGGATCAAATAATCCATCGGGTGTACATTCAAAGATGGATAGAATCGCTTCTTATCCATATTTTTACGTGAAGGATCCAGTAGGTCGGGTAGCTTCCGCTATCTTCCCTTCCATTTGGATTTTTTATGCTCCTAATGTCTTGGGGCATCCCGACAATTATATACCTGCTAATCCGATGTCCACCCCGCCTCATATTGTGCCGGAACGGTATTCCCCACCAATCCATGCCATTCCTCGCAGTATACCTGACAAATTAGGAGGTGTAGCCGCAATAGCACCAGTTTCTATATCTCTGTTGGCTCCACCTCCTATGAAAAGTTCGTATGTGCGTAGCTCAAGTTCTCGCCCGATTTACCAGAAAATATTTCGGTTGCTCTTGGCGGATCGCTCACTATTAGGTCGGATCGGATGTGAACCCGTGGAGGCACCATATGTTACTATTGGACAAATTTCTCCAGTAGCTTTCTCCTTGTTCCCCGCCATAACGCCCATTCCGGGACGAGTTGGAAGAATCATTACCAATTATTACACCAAGAATCCACAAGTGGAGATCGATCGCACCTGATCGGTTCGCGGGGAAATTATTACACCAATAATCCACGAGTCTTACACCAAGAATTTACAAGTGGATGGGATCGACTCGATGTTTATATAGCTTAGGGATCATTCTATATAGATAGCCACTCTCTCCCTTTGAGAGAGGATCAAATAAACAAAGAAATCAATAGTTTTCGGGGCTTTGTTCCCGAAACTCCATGGATCTCTTCGCTTCCCAATAGGATGGATCTCTCTTCGCGAGGGTAAGGTTGGGAAAGTGATTCCAGAATTTGTGTAGGCGAGATCATATTTAAGAAACAAAACAGACGGTTGGGTCGAAAACACTGCAGCACGAGGCCACGCGCGATGATACATATGATGAAACTGTTAATGGGAATCCTTGCCCCGGACAAGCGGCTTCGCACCTTACACAAAAATGCAACCTGATGATGCGACTGTTTATATATTCTGGCTATTTGGTGAGGAAGGAGAAGGACCAGCAGACATGGTGACCCAGAAGGCAGCGGACCCAACACAGCACCTTCACTGAGGAAGGTTGCAACAGAAGCTCAGTCGCGACCCAGGAAGAAAAGGAATCATGGAATTGATTGCTCCCATGACTTGACTAAAAGGAATGGGAGCAATTTCTTGCTCGACCATAGGACCGGCAGGGGCTCGACTGTTAGCCCCCCCACCCAATAAGTAAATTGAAACTTTAGTTGCTCGACCATAAGGACCGGAGGGCCCTATATTATTTAGGGGTCACTCACTATTCCGATGGTGAGGGGCTCGACCATAAGGTCCGTCAGGGTGCGTAGCACGCTCGACTAATAAGGCCGCCATAGGCTCGACCATAAGGAT
>Ga0115844_100233_pt1 | contig 14481 bp, 4 predicted proteins | sample InSIn1gowninarea_FD_83858 | JGI IMG/M metagenome (GOLD analysis project Ga0115844, IMG submission 83858) | reverse complement strand
TCCTAAATATAAATAGGTTTATGGAATAAATATAAAATGAAGTTTTATCTATTTATCGTACCTCTAGTTTATTTATATTTTTATTTATTTACCATACCTCTCGAGTAAATATATATATATATATATATATATATATATATATATATATATATATATATATATATTATTTTTATTTATTTATTTAATTTGAATTTAATAATAATAATAAAATTAATATTTTAGTTTATCTTTTAAATTATTATTTTATATGTTGTAATTTTGTTTTCAAGTTGAGAGAGTTTACTTTTTAGTTGGGAAAATTTTTATATTTTTTGGGCCGTTCAAGGCATTTATTTATTATTATTATTATTTCCTAGAAATTTCTATATTTTTAGTAGTTGAGAATTTAGAAAATAGCTCCTTAAATAATAATAATAATAAAAGTTAGAATATAAATATATTTGTTACATATTTCTTTATATAATTATAATTTATGTCCATAATAACATTATTAATAAATTTAAAGACATAATTTATGTATCTAAATCTATAAAATATTATTTTTAACTATAATAATAATAATAATTATTATTATATAATTTATTTTTTTTAATAATAAATCTAAATTAAGTTAATGTTAATAACAATAATAATAAGTATTAATGTCTATTTCAACCACATTTACCAATGTGGTTGTGAATGTGATTGATTCATATATCGCGTTTACCAACTAAATTTATCAAAATAAATGTGGTTGTGGTAGTTATTCATGATATTGATGTTCCTTATATAACAAAAATTATTTAGAATACATTTTTCTTAATAAAAATTATTTAGAATACAAATTTTCTTAATGAAAATAATTTGATTTTTCTTTTAACTATATATACATATCAACCTTTCTATTTTGATAAATTATCTTATTTCATATTATAAGTTTATTAAAATTTTCAACACAATTAATATAAAATATCTTTTAAAATACTTGATATTTTATTAAACTTATTCGTACATATAAACATCATCACACATATTATATTAACATGTTATGTTATGCACATATGACAAACATACTATCCATTATAATAACAATTTACAATTTGAATTATAATACTCCTCTTTACCATTAAACTATATGCAATCTTATATAATGTTCTTACATATTTAATGAGTATTATTCTTACATATTTAATAAATTTAGTATTGATAAAATATTCTTATAAAAAAAATAATTTTTACTCAGAGTTAAGTTATTACATTTATTATAAAGTTTTAAATTTTTATATAAATAATTATATAAATCTTTTATTTCAAAATACTTGAATTATACCCATAGACGTGTATAATGCTCTTACATATTTAATAAATATAATATTTCATTTTAGTATTGTTAAAATATTCTTATAAAAAATATTTTTTTATTAAAACTTAAGTTATTACATTTATTATAAAGTTTTAAATTTTTATATAAATAACGATATAAATAATTTATATTAAAATGTTAAAAATACTTGAATTTTAAATATTACATATAATTCCAAATTTTACGATTGCGAAATTTTCCAATAACAATCATGTTCACTATCACTTTAATATTTTAATCAATATTTCTAATCATCGCTAAATTTTCTTTTAACCAATATTTCTGATCATCACTAAATTTTCTTTTAACCAATATTTATGATCATCACTATATTTTCTTTTAACCAATATTTCTAATAATCACTAAATTTTGTGTAATCGAGAAGCCAAGGATAAATTACAACGAAATTGTGTCTGCATTATACAATAAACAAATAAAAAAGCATGGTTATTAAGATCCAAAACTATGAAGCAGTCAATAGGCTTATAGTTGTCTAAAACTTGCAAGCTGACACTGACATGGTCAAGTCTAGTTTGATATCATCAAGGCTCTCGAGTAAATTTCACTATGCTGATATGTCCTCGATTTGTTAAACTTTGCACCATTAGTGATGCTCACTGTTTTAATATTCTCAGGAGGAATAATCATGTCCATGTCCTTCACTTTACACATTCCTTGGAAGAATCCCTCAATAAGTTGCAATTCCCTCGGCCTTCCTTCATTTCTACTATCGATTTCTTGGTTCAGGTAATGTTCATCAGATTAATCTGAGCATTGTTGGAGTAAGTCCATGGTTATTTCATCCTTCCTTTCAACTTGTAAATAAATGCCAATCAAACATTAAGATGATTTGTCCTTAACTCCATTGTTAATTTCCATTCCAAATTCGAACCAAATCAGACACTGCAAAACTAAGTTCTTGATGAACGTGAATCCTTGGTACAAGTTTTCAACAACTTTTAGATACAAAGCGCCCTGCAAGTTATACTAAAAAGTGCCCATAAATCCCAAAACAGAATGTAAGTTCAGCGGAGAACCTGCAGATTTGGAAGAACCATCCTGGAATCTCGACCTGATCAAGTCTGCGATGGACTATTGTCGCAAGAATCTGCAAATAAACGTGAAACTTGACCCTCGTAATGATCCAAGTTAACTTCTTTATCTTGGTCTCCTTCATTCCATTATTTAACTTCCTGCAGGATTGAGCAAGTCTTCCCAATTCACCCCAATAATGCAAAGTGTGATTAAGATGTATCGTCCAGGCTCGGCAGTTGAGCCCTTCTTTTGAGCAGTAAGGAGATCTACCCATATCGGATATTCTCTTCCTATAAACCCTTAAAAGTAACTCCATAGTCCATTATCTCCTCTGCTTGGAACAAACATAGTACTGGCCTCGTCAATGGTGTTTAGAAGCATCGTTGGGCACACGTATCAGAAAATTACATTTGTCCTCCTGGTGAGAAGTTGAAAGCCGGTGGTGAACGGGGGCACAATGTGGACAAGAATGCAGACCACATCTGTAATAAAACCCAAAATATCAAGTGTCTTCAGCCTATAATTATGGGCTAACTAAAAAAAAAGAAACATATTGCTAAAATTCCAACCTACCAGGTATTCATGCGGCACGCGGGGATTCAAAATTCAAATTTCAAATCACAGATGCATGGGATTTTTAATATTCAAATTTCAAATGATAGGTACCGCATTTAGAAGGCTTTAATTGTGTTTGTAGGTGAGAAGGTCGAACAAAGAAGAAGGTATTAATACAGGTTCTGAAGTACAATGAAAAGACACAAGGCGGCAAGGGGCTCAGTTTGCAAATTCTCACCAGTTTTCCAACTTCGGCAGCGAGATGGGTTTATGCAAATGGAAGTCAACGAAGATGGAGAGGGCACAGCTGGCCACGTCGACAAGCACAAGGAATCTGCAATCGAGATAATCTTGGCGGGAAAAAGCCACGGGAGGAAGACTAGGCAACTTTAACATTTAACACTTATTAACCTTTGAAACAACCACCCATTCGTAGCAAAGGGAATGATGCCCTTCGATCAATATATAACTAGCATACCCCGAAGCATGGAAGGAGACACTAAAGAGAATAAGGGTAAGATAATAAAGTAGATATTTTGTAAAAGAACAGTAGAATGTAGTTTTTAGGATAATGGGTCAATGTGTTTAATGGAAATTAAGGGTAGATATCTCGTAAAAGAATGTGTTTAATGGAAAGTAAGGGTAAATATCTTGTAAAAGAATAGTAGAGTGTAGTTTGTAGGATAATGGGTCAATGTGTTTAATGGAAAGTATAAAGTTTTGTTGTTGATGATAAATACTTCTGAAACTGTGTCGAAATCATATGTTTGCTCAAATTTTTGGGTGAATCTTTCACCCATCTTCAAGGGCTTGAAGCTTACTAATGATATGAAGAGTGCTAGACCCCTTTAAATAGAGAATGGGTTTAAAATTTAGCTGCTAGAAGGTAAATAAACTATATAGAAAAGAATTGGTGAATAAATTTGATTTTAATAAAGTAAACTTAGAAAACGAATATAAATTATTAAATAAATAAATAAATTTGACTTTAACAATAAAGGAACAATTATTAATTTATTTGAAGTGGTCAAATCTAAGGGAATGTAAAAGTAAAACAAGCAGTCTTTAAGTGCGACCTTTTGGAAAGTTTTCTTGTTCATTTTTTGACCTGATTTGTCAAGAACCCATCGGGGATTCATTGAAATCAAAGTTTGACAGGTGAACCTTCACAATTGAAGTGCCCAAGGGGTTTTTGAGGATGCTAAATCCATATATGCAGTCAAAAAACTAGTTTAAACACCAAAAATCAAGATTTGGCCACAAATTTTTTGCCGAATTCCAACCAAAAATCCGTTGGAAACTCCAAAAAATCACACTTAAAGACTGCTCCAAAATCAAATGTATTTTAAATTAATTAAAAAATAATAATTTGTCAAAGAATTAAATAAATAAATTTGACTTGAATAGTAAGAAAATGAAAATGGGGTGGCAAGAGGGGGAGGGATTCTCATTAATCCCTAAGGAAATATCGAAGACATATATGATTGGGGTCTGGGTAGGAAGACAAACAATCAAGCTTAGGCTTATAGTTTGTTTCTAGGTCTTTCCTTGGCTCAAAAAAAGGGCATCAGAAAGATCCAAGTCTTAGGAGACTTAATGCTGATTATAAAACATATGAAATACAATTCATCAACACACAACATGAATCTAAATCAAATCATTCAGAGATCCCAAGGTATGATTCATCTCTTTTATCTAGTGTCATTCTTTCAGATCCTAAGAGGGAATAACTAGGAAGCAGATAAGCAAGCAAATTTGGCCTGTCGGTTGAATGCAAAAAGAAGTATAGTGAATGAAAATTAGGAGAAAAGTAAGGTGAAATGTCACAGGTTGCATGTGAGGAGGAAAATGAAGGAAAATAACGGAAAATGAATAAATTAGAGGCCTCATTCATAAAAAGGCTTATGAGGATCAGTTGGTAACCTTTTATCAGTTCTAGTTTGGAGCTCTCTCATTACTCTGTCTCTCTAACTCTTGGTCACTTAGAGTTTTCTTGGAGCACTCTAGCTTTGGATCAAGGAAGGAAAAACAAGCAAAGGGAAAGGAAGGAAAGTAAGGATCAATGATTGTAAACTGTCGTGGATATTCCACTAGCAGTTCGTCACAACAAACATGGTAATATTATATTAAAAATCTGAGATTCTACACTATTACAATTTTATTTAATTTCTAGATTTGTAAAAATTAATTGTAATTAGTGCATGCATGTAAAAGTAAATCAAGCATAAAAGTAGAAAATGACAAAATAAGCTCACACACAATACACAAGATATGCTCTCTGGGAAAACCTTTCTGGAGAAAACCCAACTGGAAGGTGAGGTCGCTTCGCTCTCTTTCTCTATATGGAAATATGGTTGCATATACAAAGAAGTAATGTTTGTGGCCCGTAGGTTGCTACAGTGCACAGACCCTCTCTGTGTGCTCTACCTCCTATCTCTCTGTTGAAGCCCCAAAAATCGGGTCTACAACAAGGGGGACCCGGTCTGGACCTTGGTTAGTAGCTCCTTTTTCGTTTGGTATAGTGGGTCCGATTGGGGATATGGGACTAGTTTCCCAATTTATGTGTGCATGTGTAGGAAGAATTGATATTTCTCTTTCTAATAGTTTCTAAATGGAATACTTTTACTCTAACTCTAATCTAATAATATAGAAATTGTATTCTAATAAGCAGAAATATCTAAGTCTACACTAACCCGGGGTATAATCTTTCTTTTATGCGATCTAAAATGATTTCAAATAACAACTGGTAATAAAGATTATTCAACTGTTATGAGAAAAGAATTCAATAAAGATGAACCACTTCGTATAAAAAGTTAGACGAAATAGTTGTGAAAAACATATTGCATGATAAGCTACCTATATACCAAGCATAAATAAATAGCTATCACCGTACAAAAGTGCCAAATGATAACTCAAGCATTCATGCATTAATATATGAACAACTGAACATGAATATCACTTTAACACAAAAGTGTAAATAGTTAAGAGATATAAGTACCATTTATAACTAGTCCTACTCATGAGCTTCAAGCGATAAATGATTTATCTCTCCTTGATCTAACATCCACTAAGTGTACAAAAGTGGAACATCAGTAGCAGATATCAAATGCAAATATCAATAAATCCTGTTGCATTCATTCATCAAAACCTCCTCAGAGGGTACAGAAGTGCATGTTCTGGGGATAAGTTCTTGACAAATTTCAGGACCCTTCTCTAAATGCATGAGAAGGGTTTAAATACTACTAACTAAATCTAAAAACAACTTATTACAAAAATGTAGGACGCGGTTTAAATGACCGTCCTCATTTTAGGAAAAATAAAACAAAATTAAAACTAAAATTAAATCTAAAATTGAAACTACTTTTGTATCTGCTCCTTGAAATCGCACGCATGCAGCATCTGTTTGAGAAGAGTCGGCTGGCCGACTTCCGATTTTAGTTGAGTTGAGAAAACAGAATCGACGAGAGCTGGCGCCATATTTTCAACCGAATTGATGATGCACTTGAGAGTCATCCACTGGCTATGTGGCTTTACCAAGTATGCCCAGTAATAATCCCAGTTCAACTTGGTTAACCCTTGGATTGCTTCTGCCTTTTCTTGAGCCTTCTGTTTCCAATCTGTCTTTAGTTGCTGTAAGTTAGGTAAATACCCTAGAGTGGTCTTTGCGATCAAATTTTCCCTGTGCAAATTTTCATTTACACAATCGATAATACTATTTGCTGCCGTGGCTGCTCCTTCTGCTGCTTGCTCTGTCTCCCTAATTTGTTCGTCCCATTTGTTAAAGAGCATTTCTTTGTGATTTTCATTGATCCTTCGTGCACCTGCTCTTTTTTGCGATGCGATATTTCCTAAGGAAATATTTTTTGTTTTACCTTATCATAAAACTTAGATTTTTTAGATTTTTCAAGGGGATCTTCCTGAGCTTATGATGGTAAGTTTTATTCGAAAAGGAAATATAAGCACTAATTGATTTGTTAATTTTTTAACTAAGGGTCCCCACTTATTTAGTATTAGGAATAACACTCAATAAGAAGGGGGGTTGTTGCTGGCCACAACACTCTCCTGGCTATATTTTCTCAACTATGGAATAAAATCCTCTCAAAAGAATGGAATGCATCTTCCTCCTAGTGGCTCGGTTATAACACAACCCAATAGCCTACTAGTGGTTAAGTTTGACTACATCAACTCTTAAATAGGGTTACAAAATAGACTCTTCTAGAGTATTTTACATCACAAACATGTAGCTAGCCCCTTTTCCATGAATAATGGGGGTTGACGTGACATCCTCCCGAAATATAGGTGTGAAAATAGGAAGGTCAAATTCTGAGTGGCATAAATTTTGCATACGGACTCTGATTGATCTGATTCTTACACCGTTGGAAAGCTCTTTGTGTGTAGAATAACATGAAAAGATGTGGTGCAAGGGCCACAAAATTTTACCCCCAAAAAACGTCATTTGATGCCTCAAAATGCTCCCATAAGGTTTCAGACCTCGTTTTGCCAAACTAGGTCCCGCCGGTAAAAACGGTCCCGTGAGCTTATTCCTCCAATTTTTCCACTCCAAATGCATTGAGATGGATGAAAAACAATATAATGATTCAATTCGGATCACACCTTCCCATTTTGGGAGGCTTTTGGTCCCCAAAAGCTTTTACTGAATGAAGTGAGGAAATTTTTCCTCCACCTTCTCTCTAGTGTACCATTTAGCTTCGTCTGGAAGTTGTCTCTTCAACCCAATCTGCCAAAGGTCTTGTTGCCCTTGCCTGGTAGTTGTGGACCTCTTCTGCAAAATGGTATCTTCTGTCAACTCTGCCTGAGCATCTGGTGCCAAATCCTCCACAAAATGTAGGACTTGTTCCTCTTCTTGATCTAGCATTGAAGGCTCATAGAGTTTCAAATTCTCTACATTTACAAATGAGTAAATGTGCATATATGGTGGTAAAATGAGTCAATCGGCATTATCACCCACCTTTTCCAGTATCTCAAAGGGACCATACCTAAGAGCCTTGATTTTCTTACCATGCCCCTGCAACCTCTCCTTGTTCAACTACAGCCATACTATGTCTCCCACCTTGAATGATTTCTTTGTTCTGTGATGATCATGCTTGGCCTAATACTTCACCTACAACTTCTGGAGTGTTTCCTGTACCTGTAGATGGATCTTCCCAATATTCTCTATAAGGTCTTCCTTCACTCCTCCTTATTGCCCATATGTAATATCCAAAGGTGAAGGTGGAAAATATCCAAAACAAGTTTCAAATGGGAACTTTCCTGTAGAAGTGTGGATTGCTCTATTATAAGAATGTTGTATATATACTAGATTTTCATCCCAGGTCTTTGGATGCTTCTGGTTATAACCCCTCAGAAGCTGCACCAAAGACTTGTTGACTACTTCTGTTTGCCCATATGTCTCTGGATGGAATGTTGTATATCTCTTCAACTTTGTGTCCATCTTCTCCCACAATGTAGTCCATAATGCATTGAGAAATCTTGTATCCTTGTCTGAAATGATGCTCCTTAGTATCCCAAAGTGTACCCAGACCTATCCAAAGAACAAGTTTGTTTGTTTGTTTGTTTGTTTTTGTTTGTTTGTTTGTTTTTTGTGTATTTTTTTTGTTGTTTGTTTGTTTGTTTGTTTTTTTGTTTTTGTTTTGTTTTGTTTTTTTTTACGAAAACGATTATAATTTGTATTAAAAGATTGGCAAAACCAGCTGGTAGATTACATTCAGATAGCCCAAGGACCGGCTATCCTCAACAAATAAATAAACTATTACCATCGTCCTAATGTTTTGTATCTTCTTAATACCGTCAGATAAGTGGATTTCCAGAATTTTTCCAAGCTTGCGGATACAGACAAACTGTTGAAGTAAAAGATAGTGGAACATGAGAAACAAAATTAAGGGATCAGATCCCAATCTTCAACCTTGTCTCTTATCTGAGTGCCAACAGGGAGGAGGACAACTTTATTAGCTTTCGCATCCGATTCCTTGTTATTCTGTCGGAGAACGTGAAAAAAGTTCACCTGAAGGAAGGAGCCTATTAGCTTTCTTATTCTGGTAACCACTCTTGCTAGACGAAAATCACGAGAGGACATGTTATCCACGAGGATTCTAATCAGGGACTGGGAGTGACCAAGAATAATTACTTTCTCAATGCCAAGATCCTGTAAGTGCTTAAGGCCTTGCAACATGGCCATAGCCTATGCTTGCATGTTCGTACTATGACCTAGGCCCTAAGCATACCTGTGCTCAATGCTGCCATCCGCATTCCTGATGACACCTCCAGCCCTAGCAATCCCTGAATTGCCTTTGGTAGCCCCGTCAAAAAACAAAGAGGAGATAACATGCTTTTGGAGCCACATGTGGAATTCGTCCTCAGCAAGCCTAATCTGCCAGTCTTTCCAAGTGTTGTTCTGTCTCTCACCATCAGAATACTGGAGACCAAGCACACTCCCCCACGCCAAGTCTTGTGGACTTATATTTTTATTCTCAAGCTTCCCAAACTTCTCACCAAGAGACTCCTTGAGCAGGTCATTGGCTTTTGTCAAAACTAGCTTATAACTCTATGCTTTCTCCTGAAAAATTTTGTGATTGCGCTTACTCCAGATGTGGCAGAAGATGAATTTCGGATAGGCCAACCAAGTTGCCTTGAACCATTTGTTCTTGGGGAACTTCTCGGGATAGAGGTGAGCCCAATCGACAGAGAAGCCAAAAATAGTGTTAGGTAGAGTAACTGTAGATCCCCATGGGGAAATCTCCTCTTCCCATATACTTTTGGCGAACCTGCATTCGATCAATAAGTGAGAGGCATTTTCCTCATTTTCATTCACTATACTTCTTTTTGCATTCAACCGACAGGCCAAATTTGCTTGCTTATCTGCTTCCTAGTTATTCCCTCTTAGGATCTGAAAGAATGACACTAGATAAAAGAGATGAATCATACCTTGGGATCTCTGAATGATTTGATTTAGATTCATGTTGTGTGTTGATGAATTGTATTTCATATGTTTTATAATCAGCATTAAGTCTCCTAAGACTTGGATCTTTCTGATGCCCTTTTTTTGAGCCAAGGAAAGACCTAGAAACAAACTATAAGCCTAAGCTTGATTGTTTGTCTTCCTACCCAGACCCCAATCATATATGTCTTCGATATTTCCTTAGGGATTAATGAGAATCCCTCCCCCTCTTGCCACCCCATTTTCATTTTCTTACTATTCAAGTCAAATTTATTTATTTAATTCTTTGACAAATTATTATTTTTTAATTAATTTAAAATACATTTGATTTTGGAGCAGTCTTTAAGTGTGATTTTTTGGAGTTTCCAACGGATTTTTGGTTGGAATTCGGCAAAAAATTTGTGGCCAAATCTTGATTTTTGGTGTTTAAACTAGTTTTTTGACTGCATATATGGATTTAGCATCCTCAAAAACCCCTTGGGCACTTCAATTGTGAAGGTTCACCTGTCAAACTTTGATTTCAATGAATCCCCGATGGGTTCTTGACAAATCAGGTCAAAAAATGAACAAGAAAACTTTCCAAAAGGTCGCACTTAAAGACTGCTTGTTTTACTTTTACATTCCCTTAGATTTGACCACTTCAAATAAATTAATAATTGTTCCTTTATTGTTAAAGTCAAATTTATTTATTTATTTAATAATTTATATTCGTTTTCTAAGTTTACTTTATTAAAATCAAATTTATTCACCAATTCTTTTCTATATAGTTTATTTACCTTCTAGCAGCTAAATTTTAAACCCATTCTCTATTTAAAGGGGTCTAGCACTCTTCATATCATTAGTAAGCTTCAAGCCCTTGAAGATGGGTGAAAGATTCACCCAAAAATTTGAGCAAACATATGATTTCGACACAGTTTCAGAAGTATTTATCATCAACAACAAAACTTTATACTTTCCATTAAACACATTGACCCATTATCCTACAAACTACACTCTACTATTCTTTTACAAGATATTTACCCTTACTTTCCATTAAACACATTCTTTTACGAGATATCTACCCTTAATTTCCATTAAACACATTGACCCATTATCCTAAAAACTACATTCTACTGTTCTTTTACAAAATATCTACTTTATTATCTTACCCTTATTCTCTTTAGTGTCTCCTTCCATGCTTCGGGGTATGCTAGTTATATATTGATCGAAGGGCATCATTCCCTTTGCTACGAATGGGTGGTTGTTTCAAAGGTTAATAAGTGTTAAATGTTAAAGTTGCCTAGTCTTCCTCCCGTGGCTTTTTCCCGCCAAGATTATCTCGATTGCAGATTCCTTGTGCTTGTCGACGTGGCCAGCTGTGCCCTCTCCATCTTCGTTGACTTCCATTTGCATAAACCCATCTCGCTGCCGAAGTTGGAAAACTGGTGAGAATTTGCAAACTGAGCCCCTTGCCGCCTTGTGTCTTTTCATTGTACTTCAGAACCTGTATTAATACCTTCTTCTTTGTTCGACCTTCTCACCTACAAACACAATTAAAGCCTTCTAAATGCGGTACCTATCATTTGAAATTTGAATATTAAAAATCCCATGCATCTGTGATTTGAAATTTGAATTTTGAATCCCCGCGTGCCGCATGAATACCTGGTAGGTTGGAATTTTAGCAATATGTTTCTTTTTTTTTAGTTAGCCCATAATTATAGGCTGAAGACACTTGATATTTTGGGTTTTATTACAGATGTGGTCTGCATTCTTGTCCACATTGTGCCCCCGTTCACCACCGGCTTTCAACTTCTCACCAGGAGGACAAATGTAATTTTCTGATACGTGTGCCCAACGATGCTTCTAAACACCATTGACGAGGCCAGTACTATGTTTGTTCCAAGCAGAGGAGATAATGGACTATGGAGTTACTTTTAAGGGTTTATAGGAAGAGAATATCCGATATGGGTAGATCTCCTTACTGCTCAAAAGAAGGGCTCAACTGCCGAGCCTGGACGATACATCTTAATCACACTTTGCATTATTGGGGTGAATTGGGAAGACTTGCTCAATCCTGCAGGAAGTTAAATAATGGAATGAAGGAGACCAAGATAAAGAAGTTAACTTGGATCATTACGAGGGTCAAGTTTCACGTTTATTTGCAGATTCTTGCGACAATAGTCCATCGCAGACTTGATCAGGTCGAGATTCCAGGATGGTTCTTCCAAATCTGCAGGTTCTCCGCTGAACTTACATTCTGTTTTGGGATTTATGGGCACTTTTTAGTATAACTTGCAGGGCGCTTTGTATCTAAAAGTTGTTGAAAACTTGTACCAAGGATTCACGTTCATCAAGAACTTAGTTTTGCAGTGTCTGATTTGGTTCGAATTTGGAATGGAAATTAACAATGGAGTTAAGGACAAATCATCTTAATGTTTGATTGGCATTTATTTACAAGTTGAAAGGAAGGATGAAATAACCATGGACTTACTCCAACAATGCTCAGATTAATCTGATGAACATTACCTGAACCAAGAAATCGATAGTAGAAATGAAGGAAGGCCGAGGGAATTGCAACTTATTGAGGGATTCTTCCAAGGAATGTGTAAAGTGAAGGACATGGACATGATTATTCCTCCTGAGAATATTAAAACAGTGAGCATCACTAATGGTGCAAAGTTTAACAAATCGAGGACATATCAGCATAGTGAAATTTACTCGAGAGCCTTGATGATATCAAACTAGACTTGACCATGTCAGTGTCAGCTTGCAAGTTTTAGACAACTATAAGCCTATTGACTGCTTCATAGTTTTGGATCTTAATAACCATGCTTTTTTATTTGTTTATTGTATAATGCAGACACAATTTCGTTGTAATTTATCCTTGGCTTCTCGATTACACAAAATTTAGTGATTATTAGAAATATTGGTTAAAAGAAAATATAGTGATGATCATAAATATTGGTTAAAAGAAAATTTAGTGATGATCAGAAATATTGGTTAAAAGAAAATTTAGCGATGATTAGAAATATTGATTAAAATATTAAAGTGATAGTGAACATGATTGTTATTGGAAAATTTCGCAATCGTAAAATTTGGAATTATATGTAATATTTAAAATTCAAGTATTTTTAACATTTTAATATAAATTATTTATATCGTTATTTATATAAAAATTTAAAACTTTATAATAAATGTAATAACTTAAGTTTTAATAAAAAAATATTTTTTATAAGAATATTTTAACAATACTAAAATGAAATATTATATTTATTAAATATGTAAGAGCATTATACACGTCTATGGGTATAATTCAAGTATTTTGAAATAAAAGATTTATATAATTATTTATATAAAAATTTAAAACTTTATAATAAATGTAATAACTTAACTCTGAGTAAAAATTATTTTTTTTATAAGAATATTTTATCAATACTAAATTTATTAAATATGTAAGAATAATACTCATTAAATATGTAAGAACATTATATAAGATTGCATATAGTTTAATGGTAAAGAGGAGTATTATAATTCAAATTGTAAATTGTTATTATAATGGATAGTATGTTTGTCATATGTGCATAACATAACATGTTAATATAATATGTGTGATGATGTTTATATGTACGAATAAGTTTAATAAAATATCAAGTATTTTAAAAGATATTTTATATTAATTGTGTTGAAAATTTTAATAAACTTATAATATGAAATAAGATAATTTATCAAAATAGAAAGGTTGATATGTATATATAGTTAAAAGAAAAATCAAATTATTTTCATTAAGAAAATTTGTATTCTAAATAATTTTTATTAAGAAAAATGTATTCTAAATAATTTTTGTTATATAAGGAACATCAATATCATGAATAACTACCACAACCACATTTATTTTGATAAATTTAGTTGGTAAACGCGATATATGAATCAATCACATTCACAACCACATTGGTAAATGTGGTTGAAATAGACATTAATACTTATTATTATTGTTATTAACATTAACTTAATTTAGATTTATTATTAAAAAAAATAAATTATATAATAATAATTATTATTATTATTATAGTTAAAAATAATATTTTATAGATTTAGATACATAAATTATGTCTTTAAATTTATTAATAATGTTATTATGGACATAAATTATAATTATATAAAGAAATATGTAACAAATATATTTATATTCTAACTTTTATTATTATTATTATTTAAGGAGCTATTTTCTAAATTCTCAACTACTAAAAATATAGAAATTTCTAGGAAATAATAATAATAATAAATAAATGCCTTGAACGGCCCAAAAAATATAAAAATTTTCCCAACTAAAAAGTAAACTCTCTCAACTTGAAAACAAAATTACAACATATAAAATAATAATTTAAAAGATAAACTAAAATATTAATTTTATTATTATTATTAAATTCAAATTAAATAAATAAATAAAAATAATATATATATATATATATATATATATATATATATATATATATATATATATATATATTTACTCGAGAGGTATGGTAAATAAATAAAAATATAAATAAACTAGAGGTACGATAAATAGATAAAACTTCATTTTATATTTATTCCATAAACCTATTTATATTTAGGA
>Ga0115844_100231_pt1 | contig 14496 bp, 15 predicted proteins | sample InSIn1gowninarea_FD_83858 | JGI IMG/M metagenome (GOLD analysis project Ga0115844, IMG submission 83858) | reverse complement strand
GCCCCGTTTGCTTTCAATTCCTTCCTGAGTTAGGATATCTTTGACAACAGTATTTGGCACATAAGCTATTACATGCGAGAATAAGATATAAACTCTGAAGTCCTTAATAGCTTTTACAAGTGCATAAGCTTGTTTTTCCATAATTTGATATTTAAGTGGTGCATTTCTAAGCGCTTTGCTGAAAAAACTATGGGTCTTTCATACCCCTAATCATCTTTCTATAATAAAACAACAACAATAGTATGTTCAGATGCAAACGAGAAGATTATGAAGTCTCTGTCAAATTTTGGGCTTGTAAGGACTGGTGTTTTGGTTAATGCTATTTTGATTTCTTCAAAAGCTTGTTTAGCTTCTATTGTCCACTTGACTTTGGAATCCTTGTTTAACATGTTGTTCAACAGTTTGATTAATTCAACCAAATTAGGTATGAATCTTCTTAGAAATTTGATTTTCCCCAGGAAAGCTTGAAGTTCTTTGATATTTCTAGGGTGAGGAACTTGCAGAATGTCCGGTATTATGTCTAGATCTATTCTAATACCTTATTTGGAGATGATGTGACCTAACAGTTTGCCCTCTTCTAGACCAAATAATGATTTCTTTGGGTTTAGTGATATACCATACTTTCTGCAGATTAAAAACACTTGTCTGAGATGATCTAGGTGTTCCTAATCTGATTTGGAAAAGGCAGTGAGATCATCTAGGTATATGACCAGGAAATCATGAATTTCTTTAGCAAAAGCTATGTCTATGGCCCGTTGAAAAGTTGCCCCTGCATTCTTGAGTCCGAATGGCATCTTTACATACTTGAAAGTTCCCCAAGGTGTTATAAAAGCAGTTTTATCTTGATCATTGGGGTGAACTAAAATCTGGTTGAAGCCTAAAAACCCATCTAGCAGTGAAATTCTAGAGGCACCTACTATCCTCTGTAAAATATGGTCCATCTTCGGTAAGGGGTAGTTGTATTTTAAAGAGACTTTGTTTAGATTCCTCAAATCAACACACAGCCTGATTTCTCCTGTTTTCTTCCTAGTGGGCACTAAATTGGAGACCCATTCTAAAAATCTAATGAGTGAAATTATCCCAGCTTCATACATTCTTTTGACTTTCTTTTCAATTAGTGGAAGGAGTATAGGGTTAACCCTTCTGAGTTTCTGTTTGAAAGGTTTTTTATTCTCTTTGATGGGTATTGTATGTTGAATCATAGAAGTGTCATAGGACTTGAGATCTTCATAGATGCATGTAAAGACATCCTGAAATTCTTTGAACAGTTCAACATATTTAAGCTTTTGGTCAGGAGGCAAAGTTTTAGACAATTTTATCATTTTAGGATTATGTTCAGTCCCTATATTACAGTCCTCAATTTCTGCGTTTAATGGCTGCATTTTGGGTTTCCTTGGAATATCATTAGAATAAAAAATGTCTTCTAGAGGAGTTAATCCCGTGGGTAAAAAATTGTCCTTTAAATCAATAACTTCACACTCTCCTTCAACAATTTCATCAAAGTCTATTTCTTTCAGCTCTTGTAACTCTTTGCTAGTAAATTTTGTTGGATGTAATATTTGATTTGTTGTTTCAGCTGAAATGTGAGTTTCAATTTTTTTTGTTTGATGATTTTCACCAACAGTGCCTGTGTCTATATTAGTGCTGGAAAATTCTTCTTTTGAAGTCAGGAAATTATTAATCTAAGTGTCATTGTCAAACACTTGCCAGTTTTTAACATTGTCGAGTACAGTTTCCCTGTGTTTCATCTCAGCCGTAAAATGATGATTAGGCTCAAACGACAGTTTACAAGTGCTGGCAAATGTTGCCAAACTGTGAGCATGCAAATTGTGTTTCCTTGGAATTTTGGCAAGCTGTGATTCTAGAAAGGTATTAAGTATTTCAATTGCTGCCCCTCTATAAGATCTTAACGTGAGGTCATTTGTGAGGAAGTTTCCTTTCATTTGTTGAATAACCAAATCAAAGTCTCCCAAAATTGATATCCTGATTGCCCCTAGACTTTTGATCAACTTGAGTTCTAGCAGGAGGGCTTCATATTCAGCCATGTTATTTGTGCATCTAAAATTCAGCTTGTATGCATGTCCTTCAGCATGATCATTTTCCATTTTATGTATCCAAATCCTTGTTCCTACTCCTAGTTTATTGACTGATCCGTCAAACTCTAGATACCATAGGATTTCTTGATTACAACTAGCATCAGGAGTTTTAAAAATTTGCTTAGTAGGCAAATTTGGATTTTCAGTTTTATGTGGTTTCCCATGAGTGTCTGTTATACCAATTATTTCATAGTTTTCTTGGGTTTGGGCACTAGATTCTTCATTTTTGCCTTTTCCTTGTGCTAATGCTAGAACCTTGACATCAGTTGGGGGACAAATTTCAGCATTATATAAGATGAAAGAGTCCATATCAGAATGCATGGAATAAATGGGAAAATTTTGGGGTTTCTCCTGGCTGTTGACCACATATTTCATCAAAGTTTCTTGGTATAGTCTCTTTGGCTGGCCAAATACTGAAATGGTAGCATAGGACATGTCCAACTGTAAAGATCCCTGGAGTTTTTCACCCCAAGATCTGGACAGTAACATGCCATATTTTGGTGGGATTTCAGCTACCACTACATCCATTAAAATTGTCTTCGCATGGTATTGAACTAGTGATACACATAAATCTTTGATTAACCCTAGACATCTGACCTAGCTAGAATCAAAAGAGAACAAGTCTTTGTATGGCCTGGTGATATCTAGGTCCAACTTTTCCATCATAGATTTGGGCATTAAATTATGGGAAGCTCCAGAATCAAATATTGCATTGTGAAGTACTTTGTCATGAATATTCAGACTTACATAGAAAGGAGGAACTCCTCCATCTACTGGTTTGCCATTTACATCAGGGCCAAAAATTAATTCTGGCTGGTCATCAAGGATATTTACTGCATCTCTGTTTTCTGAAATTTGAAGTGATTTGCTGATTTGTTCTCTATAGACATCATGTTTAGCCAATTCGGAAAATGGAATGGTTATTTTTAATTTGCCTATTTCGGTCTCAAGGTTGAAAGGTTTTTCTATTTGAATTTTTGCATTTCAGGCAGAAAGATTTTCTTTTCCTACTGTATTTTTTGTGTTATTTTCCTTTTCGAGAGTGCTGTCATGAGTTGCATCTGTTTGCAAGTTGATTTCTGGAGGCTCTTCCATTGTTCCTTTAAGAGGAATAGAAGCTGAAAGTTGTTTATGGTCTGATATATCTTCAACTATTGGATGATTTGGATTAGAAATTGTTTTAGGAAAGGTTTTTACAAGAGGGTTCTTAACCTTAGCTTTGGTAGGTTGCTTGGTTTGTTTCTGTTTATTGTTTTCAGGGACATCTATCTTTCTGCTTCTCAGGTTGTATTGCTTGTGAACCTCATAGATAGTTGTATCATATCCCTCCCTAAAATCGAATGATTCCCCAGATTGGGTTTGGAATTGATTAAAAGTATGAGCTTCTTGATCATCCTGGGTCAAGAAATATTGTTGTTCACTATTTAGGCCCATTAAGTTAATTTGAGAGTCTTCTGTTGGCTCACTAGAACTTGAAGCTTTAGCAAAGTTTTCTTGGAAAGGAGGCCTAATGTTTTGGTCAGGGCCGACCTTCCCAGTATTGGGATTCTGATTTTTCCTGAAATTTGGGCTTCTTCCGGTGTTGCTCAATTGACCATTCCAAGAGGATTTCCTCTCAATTGTTTCTACTCTATCACCCAGTCTATCCATTCCTTTAATAATTGCATCCAATTTTTGTTCAAATGCAGAAGGTTCTTCTTTGAAAGGTGTCCTCCTTTCAGCTCTATCTCGAGCTCGTTTAGAAATTAGATTGGCCTCTACACTGACAGCTATACTCTGCATGTCTTCTAAGCTTGGAGGAGCTCTTTCCCTAAGCTGGTAAGCCATGTCAGAATCAAATCCATCAGGGAATTTCGTCAAGGCTAGGTCTGGTGGAGGTCTGAGATTCTGAGGGATAGCATTGTATACATTATTAAATCTGGCACAATAATCTTGGACACTTTTTTGTGGACCTATTTTCAAGGTTTCATATTCTGTTAGGATGTGTAAAGGGTCCTTCTTCTTTTCCCATATATTCAAGAAAGTTTGATAAAGGGCATCTGGGTCAGCAATAGTGTTTACAAGGAGTGCCCTAAACCAGGTCCTAACATCACCAGTTAAACTCTGAACAAATATCTTCATTCTCACATCATCAACATCAATCTCATAGTTTTCAAAATAATCTGTCATTTTCTTGGTTAGTTGTTGAGCTATGTAAGTTCCAGTACCATCAAAATAAGTGATAAATGTAACAACTGGAAGAACAGGGATAATAGTAGAAATGTATGCCGTGGATGGGGGAGTGGAAGAGATGGTTTGAAGTGCTAACGGTGCACTAAGAGAAGCAACAGTAATGGCAGAAAGGATTGGTGCTTTTGCAGGAGTAAGCTCAGATTGGGTAAGGTTCTGCTGGCTTTTAAGGTGTTTAGGAATCAAATTGGGATTCTAAAACACAGGTGGAGGATTTGGATTTGGATTTGATCTAGCGTAACGAATTTTTTTCTTTGGAGGCAGCTTTTGAATATATTTTTTGGTTTTTCTTGAAATATTTGAAGGATACAACTTTTGACAATATATTTCTAGGAAGCCTAAAATATGGGAGTTTTGAATTTTCCTTTAGATATGTTGAAACAAGGGACTGATCAAATATTTGAGATAGTTGTTCAACACCTAAAACTAGATTGGAGATAGACTGAAGCAGCTTTTATTTACTCTTGTAATTGCATAGCAAAAGTAGTTTCAAAGGCTAGCTAGCTAACTTCAGGCTCCATCTGTAGCTTTAAAAATAAACAGCAGTAACAAACAATTTATTCAGGTCCCCAGTGGAAGTCGCCAATGATGTTATCACTCAAGTTGTTCCCAAAAGTTGTAAGAAATGGAATACGGCTGAGGTAACCACAGACCAATCTTTTAGATGCAAGTTCTAGCCAATCTACATCCAGAGAGGGCTCTCTCTTTGTAATTTAGTGTTGTTTTGAGGTATATTAGGCTAGTTATGAAGTACAAGGTTTTGTTTGATTTTTGGATGGTGATATTCAATAGAACAGGGGTGTAAATATGAAAAGTTCAGACCATTGGGCTCATGGAGTCCATGAGGATGAACTGCTGGATATGGTTTATTTGACAGAGGGTGGCACTACAGAGCAAGGTAACCAATCATGGAAAAATTTATAAGCTGGAATCAGGTGGGATGGAGTTAGGGGGTGAAGGGAAATTAAGAATCCTTCATCATGCAGACAGAGGGAAAGTGGATGATTATTGCTAGGGAGCAGTTAAGAATTCCTTAGCCAATATTCAAGGTGTAAGAACCAGGGGAAATAGGAGCAGTTAAGAATTCCTACTTATGCTAATTCTGAAGAAAACATTAATAATAACAGAGATTAAACACAGAATGCAAACAAACAAATTATGAGTTATTCTTTTTCTCTATTATCCAGATCATGAAACATATATGATATAGTAAACACAGAAATTGAGAACAAAAGAAAAGGAGACTTATTGATCCATAAGATGATTCAAGAATTCTGTAACATGGTCCTCTGCTATCAATTCCACATCCAGAGAGTCCAACAACAATGGATTCCAGCGGCTTTTGTATTCAGAAGGTTTTCAGAGTTACAGTGCAATCTAAGAAATGTATCACCAACCCCAAATACTTTGCTTAGGGAGGTATTTGTACAAAAGTATTTACAAAATATCTCAAAGAAATAATATCTAGTAATAAATCATTCTACCTACTTTACAAGAGAGGTAAATGATCTTGAAAATAGGGAGAAATAAATGAAGAAGTAAATGTTGTTGTGCTGGCTGCTCAGTTGGTGAGATGTGTTGACTATAAGCTCAATGAGTCGGCTGGTGGCTGTTTCCACTGATATTCTGCGCAGTTGCCTTAGCTTTCTCGAGCGTATTTAATTTTGATTTGATAGACTGTTGCCCCGTATGACTCTTATCCATTCCTTTTCTCCGCTTTATGGTATCTGTTGTATCCTGGGTAAAACAAAAGTTGAAACATGCCTATAGGATTTCCAACATGCTTTGCCACCATTGCTCTTCTCGTAAATTATGTCTTTGTAGCTTTCTCAAAGTCTCATCAGCATCTGTGTACCTGAAGAAGTTGGGTTGGACTATAAAAAGATTTTCACTTCATGCTCAATATAAAATAGATTTTCCAAGTTGTTGTAGAGAGTTTGGCCAGATGGAAGGGCCTTCTCTATTGAAATACTTGATGATGCATTTACTTGATCAGCAGCATGTTTGTCCAACATGTGCGTGTACTCAACTTGTCTCAACAGGCACTCATTGCTTCCCAACAGACTTGACAAGCCCCTTTCATGCAAAACTGCAAATCTTTCTATAAAAGAGTCTATCTCCACTTGCATATGCTGGCACCTCCTTTCCAGATTCTGCATTAGGGTTCTCTTGGTCAGAACTCTTTTGATCATTAGGATGGTGCCCGTCCTATCTTCGATGTCCAGTGCTGCTAGTTCTTCACTGGTCTAAGTATCCAAAAAGTGGATTAGCCTGTTGGCCTGTTCGGGCATATGTCCCAATTGAGTTCTAGCCTTTTGAATTTCCACTTGGGCTACTGCTATCAATTCAATCTACTCATAAATAGTTTGAATAGATCTCCACACATTATTAATGGATTGACTGATGTTAGCCCACAAAATGCCTTTGATTTCTCGCAGAGGCTTATCTAAAGAGAGGTCCTTTTCCAATGCTTTTACCCTGTTCTCTAATGCTTTCACTTCTCTTGTTTTTTCTGCCATAGTGATTTTGGATTTGTCATAACTCAACTCACTTCTAATTTTTCTAGTTTCTCTTTGGCTTCTTTCAATTCTGATACTTGGAGTTTTAATTCCTCCATGGCTTTTATTAACTCCTCTGTGGTCATGCTAGTGTTGTTGCCTGCTGTTGTTTTTGTTGCTAAAGTACCTGCTGCTGATTCTAGGACAGCGGAAGGCACTGTTGTCGTAACTGTGGGAGGGGCAGCTGTGACTATTGTAGTTATTTGAAATGGCTGGGAGGTCGACTCTCCTTGCTTCTCTCTTATTGATTTCTCCAATGCCTGTTTTGTCTCACTTAGTCTCTCATTCATTTTCATAAGCAGGTCCATCAAGTACTTCTCTACTTTTTGCTGTACAACCTCTGTAGTTTGTGGATGCATTGTAGTAGGCAATTTCAATTGTTTCCTGAGGGCAGCAATCTCCTCTTCCTTATTTTTGATCAATGCTTTTATTCCTTTGGCATCCTTGGGATCATGTCCCAGCTCGATGATAATATCTTCCAAGGACTTTATTCTGTTGTCTTTGGCTAAAGAAGATGCCTTCTCCAAGTCTAGTTGGGCAGATGTGTTGTTCAATGAGTTCTGCAATCTATAAGCCAACATTGCCTTATCTGCCAATGTAGAATAGACCATATCTCCAGTTTTCTTATGCAGCTCAATCTGGTCCATAGGATGAATGTCTTTGGCAAGGACCTCCAGATTTGTTCTAATGTAGTCAGTTGCTGACTGAGGCTGTTGCACTTTAGGCTTAAAGTGGCTCAAGATCATTTTTCCTTCTTTAATGTCATATGCAAACATTAACCTTTGCTTATTGGTGGGGGTCATATTGAGAAGCTGATTATAAAGTTGTAGCCTCAGTGGGTCATTCCGGGCTTTTATCTCTGTGAATGTCTTTTTGATCTCAGAGCCCTGCTTGCTTTGTGGCCTTGTGGAGGAAACTTCCACACTGTGCTACCTTTCTGGGTCCTGCCTATGAGAGTTGGTGGATGTTTCTATTACGGGGGAGATCTATGGGCTGGTTTCCCTCTCGCCTCTTAGGCTTTATATGGTTTCTTCAATAATTTCCTCTTCAGATAGAGGATTTATTCTTTGCCTTTTTGCACCTAGTTGATCTGCTGGTCCACTTACAGGTGTGGGCTCTTCTCTGTCTCTTTTTCTGCCCCTTTCCTCATTTAGAGGAGTCTGCAATGCTGGTATCTCTCGTGCTTTGGTCTGGACAGGAGGAATTTGCCCTCGGCCCTGTTCCTTTGATGTTGCTGGCTGATCTGTCATTATATGCTGCTCTGTATCTAGCACTCTTTTTCCCTTTGATGTCCCTGCAACTGGTGTAGTGCTTTCTTGGGTAGGTTCTTGTGAAGTTCCAGCAGATGATGTACCAACTCCGGTTTGTTGAGGTCGTCTGAAAAATACCTGTCCAAAAGAGTCCAGGTCAAGAGTCTTTTCTAGATTTTTCATAGCTTGTTCCATTTTCTCTTGCTCAGTAAGCTCTTCTATCAATGTGCCCTCTACCCACTCATCTTGATTAGCAAATTGCTCTATTTTAGGGATCGTACAATGTTTATAGGCTGATAGCCTATTTTTTACTTTTCTTTCACTGATAAAGCCATTTGGGTCATAGGGTACCCACCAGAAGCTCTTCTTTAATTTGAGTTATTCTCCCAATATCTTGTCAGTATCTTCCCATGCTTCCCTTTTGTTAAGGATAAAAGGGCCTAGCTGGTTTCTTATTTTCAGCTGGGCCTTTTTCTTTGCATTGTATAAGTGAGTTAGATCTGAATTTATTAGTTGCCTGAAATATTCTAATGAAAACAGTCTTATAGGCACATAATTGGGTAGTTTATAGGGGCACAACTCACAGCCATATATCTTGATCTCAATGTGATTCTGGTAGAAGTACCTGTCACCTATCCTGTAGTTTTTGGAAAGCTGTAAAATTTTCCTTATGTCACCAGAGAGCCTAGGAGGAGGGGCTCCTATTAATAGAGTGGAAGTAGGATGTATGAACAGGTCAATGAATTCATAGTAAGTATAAGGGGTATCAGCAATTCTATGGAAGATAGAGGTCCAAAAGATTACAGACCTCCTCTCTCCCTTAGCATCCAATTTTCTGATAGGAAATATAAAAATGTCTGGGTGGTAGTACAATAGCAGATGATATATGAAACTTGTGTATTTAAACACTCCTTCTCTTTCCAAATTCATAAATTGACCATGGATTTTGTCAGCAATGAAAGAGGCATAGTCATACTTAATAGCAGGGCGTTGTCCAAGAATGAAGGTAGATAGCAGAACCAGGATCGTTTCATCCACAAATTCAATGGTCCTGAATCTGAAGATTACTGCTATCATGTCAAGAATAATTCTTCCAATTTCATTAAACTAGACATGTAAATAAGGAGGAAGACTTCGGGGCTGGCAATCTGGCTTCATGAACATCTTAGCAATCCAGCTTATTTCTGCAGTGGATAGTTGAGAGCCTTGCTCAAGCAGAAATCCCATGGACAGAGGAGCAAGAGGCTGAACTGCTTGGAGAGAGGACTGCTTTAGTGACAGGATCATAATTTGCATAGCAGTGGCAAACAATATCTAAGAATATATTGAATGAGGGCAGGTAGTACCTGGGGAGATTGGATTCCCATACCCCATAGATATCAGAATTGTTCAAATGACTGTTTCTAATTAGGCAGTAAGCTTGCAAATGATTTTGTATACCAATTGGGTCTTGTATCTGGAAATCTCTATCAGCTAAGGGTAAATGATGCTGGTCAGTATGAGGAGCATTGAGAGGAGCAAAATTGAGGGCTGCGGGAGCCTCCATTTTTTATTTTTGTGGTTTTCAAATTGGAATTTGGGTTTTTGTAGCAAAAGTAGGCAAAACAACAGTTCTAGGGCTTTTCTCCGAGAATTACAAACCAATGTTGATTTGGATTTAGCTCACCAGGTGAAATCTACATAGAAAAACGAAATTTGCAGGACTTTCAGTAAAAATGGGTAACAGAGTAGTCCTGGAGGTATTTTTATGAATAAACAGATTGTTTTCAACTAAATATTTGGCTTGACAGGTGGAATTTTCAGCAGAAAAGCACAGTTGCAGGTTTTCAGGGTGAAAACAAATAAATACCTGGATTATGGATGAAAGTTGTGCAGTTGCAGGTGAAATGGCAGACTGTGTAGGACACTAGAGTCTGTTGGCCGGGTGGCGGACTGGATGTGTTTCGCACTAAATTTGGACATAAATTGCATGTAGCAACTTCACAGTAATAACGAATAAAATGGATGAAAATGACAATTTTTACAGGTTTTTAACAAAAATTTGGTTTTGCGGGATTTTTCGCACTTTTGGTCGAATGACGTTAGTATGACGTGATGTTTTTTTGCGACGTGGAGTACAGAGAAGTGACGTGCTAACGCGGAGGTGACATCAGTAGATGATGTGGTGATGACGTCAACCGGGGGGTCAGTGGGCGGTAAGTGGTTTGGGCCTGCACCGCTTATGGGCCAAGGTGGTATTGGGTGGATGGGTCACGAGCATGCCGGGAGGGCACCGCATGTCTCATGGTACTGCGGGAATACCACCATCCCCTTGGCATTAATCTTCGGACGTGGAGGGTGCAACGATATGATCGCAGGTCGTACGATCAATGGGCCCGGATCCAACGGCTGGCAGTTGATGGAATATGGCGGAGGGCTGTGGGGCGGAGGACCCACATACGTAAACATTGACTTTAATACATCGGGGTGGGTTTGACTTGTTAATTAACCGTAAACATTTTTTTTTAGCACGGGGAGGGTTTTTATATGGTTCCGGATGAACCATTAATTCCCTTTGTAAAAAATAAAAATATGGTTGTAATTGATCGGGGCGGGACTATTAAACTTTTTTGGGGTTTTTTAATATCTTTACATGGTACGGGGGGAACAAATTATATAGGAGTTATACAATAATGTTAGGGTTAATATGAAAATTGATATATGTAAAAGGATAAGCGCTAAGTTATAATGTTTTAACCACTTAGGCTTAGGAGAAAATATGGATTTTTACACAAGAAATGTGGCTTCTTTGCCTTAGCAAGGTAGAGTTTTACTCAGGCTTCTTCATGAAATGGAGTGTTTTTAAGAGTATTGAACAGATCCCAATATCTTTAGGGGGAGGTTAGTAAGTTTTTTTGGGAGAAGTGTGAGGGGAAGTTAGACATGCATCATTTGATTTGTCACCACATAGTTGCCATGGTATTTATGATAGTAATAACATGAATCACCTTTGAAAGAAAAAATTACTCATAAGCCTGCTTCTGCAACATGAAAACTGCCTACCCAGTGGTGGGCTCCAGTATTGCAACAATAATGCGGCAACTCCTGGGACTCCCTTCTTTAATTTTATCAACCTGGTAGTTCGTAACAAACTTGGAAGCGACAGTGTTGTATGCACAAGTACTAGCTCTTGCCGCAGCTGTCACTTGGTCAGTTGGCACAAGTCCGCTAGGGGCTTAAGCCAACTTCTATGAGCTCTTAGAAGACGCTTTTTAACTGATAGATGAAAGCTAACTCAAAGGAAGCTAATCTACTTGCGGAAAGAAACTAAAAGCCAAAAAGAAACGCAAACCCTAGCAAACCCTAATTCTACCAGCTAGTCCTACTGATGCAAGGAAGAGGATGCAAGCTACTGAAAGGAATGCCATTGACTTCTAGGAAGGTAAAATGCATGTGCCTAAGTTATCACTATCTGAAGAAAACATCTTTTTGTATTTTTGAATAAGTTGTTAGAATTATCATGCATGTGCTTTTAATTGTTTTTTATTGTGCAGAGGTGGATTGGCGAGAGGAAATGCTTGAAGAAGGTTGGGAAGGTTCGAAAAGGGCCTAAGGGTCCCTAACACCCTTCCAAAGAGTTTCACAGAGTTTGGCTATCAAGAAACCTCACTCGTGAGCTTCTACAGGAAGTCTGCATGGGTTCTACAGGATGTTCATGAATTTCTACAGGATGTTCAAAAATTTCTACAGGATGTTTTAAAAATTGGATTTTGGAGGATGGGTGAGTGAGGGAAGATGCACGAATGGATATGGAGGTAGGATAGGGGTCTGAAGTGGCTCAGGGACTGGTGGATGGAGTGGTGAGAAGGTGTAGATGGCTAAATTGGCTCGAAGAAGGCTGAAACAATGATTGCACAAAAACTAGGGTTATGTGAGCAAACATGAGGTAAGGATTCTAAGTAGAGGGTGGAGTGGATGGTGCTGATGGAGAATAAGTAGATGAAGGAGTGGTACAGGTGCTCTGCAAGTCATTTTTCCAATCTGAACCAACAAAGACTTGTAAATTCAAAGACCTAGTTACGTTGACCTAATTTGCTAGCTGTCAGTAAAGAGAATGGACAGGAGTGTGACCTGCAATGAAACCATGTATTTTAACTCATGCAACTAAGCAAACGAAAGTCTGAACTTGTAACCAACTTCTACACATGAAAATCAAACACTAGAGATTGCATGGCAAAGCAAAATCAGTGTTTTTGTGGGCAGCAAAGTCATCCTAGTCATAGCTCCTGATCCCACTGAGGGAGAGGTGAAACCATAGATGTTTGTTGGCCCTTTTCTCGAAGCTTTTTCTGTTAACAACCTATAAACTAAATATGAGCATGAAAAGCTATTTTACTCATCAAAAACAACCTAAATAACAAAACAAGATTTAGATCTAAATAGCAGATTTTATTCTAAGAATGCAACAAAGACACATGAAAGTAAACAAAGGAGGTACTAGGCACTTGAGATGGGCCTAACCCCAAGAGCTACAGCCTCCTAAGAGAGATTTAGAGCTGGTGCAAAGCTGGATTCATCTTTACTGAGCAAGAAATGTTACATTCCAAAAACTGTCCACAAGGAGAACTTGAAAATGTGCTGAAATGCAAAGCTAATCTATTGCCTAAAACTCAAACTACAAACTAGCTAACTTCTGCCTACAAAATGACTACAAAATGGCTAACAAAATGACTATAAAGGACTAACTGAAATGAGGCCTTAAGGCCTCTTATTTATACAAATTGAGGACCCCAACAGTCCTCCTAAACTTTAGGGACTCGGCTGCCCAAAACTTGCAGTTAACAACAGTCCTACTTGACTTGCTTGGCTGCCCTTGTGATAATCGATTTGGTGGCCATTGACCTCCGAGCTGATGGTGGAGAATTCGAGGTAAGGGCCCATAAATGAAGGGGACACCTTCCTACAAATCCTCTCCTTTGTTCTCCCACGAATTTGGCTGCCAAGTGCTCATTAAAACCTTCAATTTTGTCTCCAAATTGACCAAAAAGGCTACACAAAGCACACATTAGACTTGTTGGCATAATGACTAACCCAATTCACTCTATTAGCATAAATATAATAAAAAACATGCAATAAACTAATGAGAATGGTGGATTAAGTCAAATTAGGAGGTTGAATGAGCCCAAATAATTATCCATTTTTGGGGCTCATCATCACCCCCCTACTGAAAGGGTTGCTCATCCTCTGAGCAACTAATCTATCTCCTCATCTTTGATGGCCTTGGTGGCCTCCCTGTCATGCCAAGCTTCTGAAGTGAACTGCCTGTGCTCTTTTTCCTAGAGAAGTTTTGTTAAATCTTTAACCTCAGCTGGCAGCTTGTCCTCTCCTTGTTGTTCATCAGATGTTTCCTTGTCTTTCCTTCTTCCTGTGATTGTTTGGCCACATTTTCCTCCAATTTCTCAGTCTCTTTTAGCTTAGCTCGAGTTTCCTGTAGAAAATGCTCAGCTTCCTGTAGAACTATCTCAACTTCCTGTAGAGCGGCCTTTGAGTCCATCATCTGAATTCTCTCTCCAAGTGAAGGTTTTTGGCTTCCTCATTCATAGGTGATGGACATCCTTGAAGGAGGCTCCTCCTTGTGTTTAGCTTTTGTGTCCTTAATGATAATTTTCTCCTTTGTCTGTGGTTTGGGTCTGCCTACTTTTATCCGTGTGCTCCTTCTTGCCTTAAAATACATGGAAGGCTCCCTCTTTCACTTCTCCTTCTACTTGGGGGATGTGCTTAGGGTGGCCAACACAGCTGTTGCCTCCCTAGCTAAGATCTCGGCCAATTTCTCATTTTGCTGCCCTTTCCCCAGACTTCCTGTAGAAGGTCCTGTAGTGGCTGTTTTCTAGCTTCCTGTAGAACAGTTTTCTGTCTTCCTGTAGAAACAGTTTATTGGCTTCCAGTAGAAACAGTTTTCTATCTTCCTGTAGAAACAGTTTTCTATCTTCCTGTAGAAACAGTATGTTGGCTTCCTGTAGAACCAGTTTTCCCTGATTTGGCTTGCTTGGCTGGGGATGCCTTCTCTTTGACTTGTGTTTTGGTTGCCTTGGGTGTGCCCTTACTTGTTTGGACATTTTCAGCCCTCTCTGCCCGTGTTTGCAATCGCTTCTCCCTTGGCGTTTGTGTTTTTATTTCACCCACAACTTTGGCCTCAGCTTGTCCTCTCCTTGTTGTTCATCAGATGTTTCCTTGTCTTTCCGTCTTCCTGTGGGTCAAAATAGCAGTTTACTTATGGTTGCATGAAGTTTCTTCGTTCGTTCTGCATCAATATTCTCCTCCATAGCTCCTCTTAAAATATTTTTTCTCTTGTAGAAAAGATAAAGCACTGTCAGGGCTAACCTG
>Ga0115844_100230_pt1 | contig 14515 bp, 17 predicted proteins | sample InSIn1gowninarea_FD_83858 | JGI IMG/M metagenome (GOLD analysis project Ga0115844, IMG submission 83858) | reverse complement strand
GGCACATGGCTTTCCATTATAGGACCTGGAACAAGATTTGCAACATAAGGGTCAAGCGAATGAAAAGAAGGCTAAAACGAGCACTCAAAGGAAAAAAGGAGGATGATAGGCTTAGGTTTCTTGCTGAAGCTTCCATGGTTGATCAAGATACTTAGTGGTGGTATTTTCACAAATTTTGACCAAGTTTTGAAGAATTTTTGCCTTTTGAAGAATTTGGTAATTTTTGACATAGAAAATTTGGCTCTGGCGTTGCGCTTTTCCTAGGGGAATCCAATGAGGGAATGGTCATAATTTTTGGATTCATAATGATGATTACAGGCACCCTGAGCATTTTCTAAGTGTTTAGAGTAGAACTGGTCAACCAAATGGTCAAAAAACACCCAAAAAATGATCTTTCTGCCCTTTTTTGGACACACAAAAACACTCTTGGGAGAATTAGTTTTTGAGGGATCAAATGAGCTTCAAATGAAGAAATTCAAGATGTTATGGAAATAAGACTTGAAAATATTTTGAATTAGCTATCATGAGCCAATTTGGAAACCGGGAAGGCCTCCAAAATGGACTTGCAAAAAACGCTACGCATAGGGCTTGGGCGCTACACATAGGACAAAAATTATGCTGAGTGTCTATTTCACTATGCCTTTACTATAATTTTGGGTTTCCTCCCGTAGATGGTGTTTTATAGATGTAAATTATGACTAGGCATGTAAAAAAGATGGATAATAATTACTAGAAGGTAGATTCATTAGATTAAAAGTCATCTTGAGGACAAATGAATCAGTTTCCTCACTATTAGAGGCAAGTTGTTAGGATGCCTAGATTCCAGTTTCTTGTTCATTTTTGGTTATATTAGCTCCTCATATTATGGATTCGACCCCTGAGGATGGGAGGAGGTTAAATCAATGTCTATATATTCTTCTTATTTCTCATTGTAAAGGGTTGGACTCAGTTGGATGCTCAGGGTTTGAAGAGACATCATTTTGTATCAGTTTTAGCAGGAGATTAATGAAAAGTTGTAGCTATTTCTTTCGAATTCATCTGGTATGATGTTTAGTTCCATTTTTCTTATTTTTTCATGTGTTATAATGTATTGTTTACTCCATTTCATCATTTCATTGCCTTTATGTGAATGTATACAAGTCTGAGAGGCATAATCCATATTTTTATGCTTTGTTTCGGGTAGACATTTCACAGTCTATGTTTTCTTCAATCTAGGAAGAATCCATGTTGCTTACATACTCTTTCTAGCTCCCCACCTATCTTGAATCACCTCACCCATCAAACCCTAGAGTGTTGAGCCTTGTTCCTACCTTGCCCCATCGAACACCCTGCAATTTTGACCTAATTTCCTTGCCCTAATTTCTTGGCTCCTCCTAATCCAGCTAAACCTTTCAAAATAAAATCAAACCTTGTGCTACTATACCTAGCCTAATATCATTTTCTTGATCTAATCATCTTAGCTGATATCCTTACGAAGAGAACCCTCTCCTAGCCTAGTAGGGCTAGTTACTTGGCTAAGCGAGGTTTGTGGTTACCTTGGCATTGCCTTCTTTCAGCTTGAAGTTCAATCTAGGTGATAACATATTGGCAACCACACTAGGGAAACAAAAGATTAATCACCCGAGTTAGATGTTTCATTTGAATTATTAAGCTTGTGGATGATGAGTTTTAGAATTTACTAGGTTGAATTGGAAAGTTGTAAAGCAATATATGAAATTTCAAAATTAGACATACTGGATTCTCGAAAGTACACTAGATCCAATCCAGATCTGAGTCCTCCAACCATTGGCATTTACCCTCATAAAATTGGGCAAAAATATAAGAAATCTACAAAGAAATTTAGTTTAGCTGAAGAACAATCAAGTGAGGATTTCATTCCTCGTGTTAATTCACTCCCGGGAAGGTTAAACACTTTGCAAGGCATTGAGTTTGATGTTAATTTAAAGCAAAGTTTATTTCGTAGTAAATCTTTAAGTTGGATTGATCAGATAGTTGTTGACTCCTCTATATATTTTGATAACCCCATTGAAGACTTATTTCAGCAAGGTAAATCAAGGTCACATCTTATTCATACTCTTGATTAGTTGTAGAACCTCTCTTCAAATTTAAACACTTGGGTACAAAATAAGACTCATAGGGCATCTTTGAATTTTCAAGATATCTTCTTTGCATCTACCTCCACCCAAACAATATGTCACCTCATACCTTCTTCTTCACAGATTGTTCACACCACTCAAGCTATCGTTAATCCCCCTTTGAGTATACCGAATATCACAATCCTTGCTTTAAATCCACCACATTCCTCGCCTCCAGTTATGGCTACCCGATATGCACCCCTTGTTTTACCCCAAAATTTTCGTGCCATGCCCATTGATTATCAAACCAAAATACCATTCTTTGATGACACCAAAACCATTACATCTCAACAACACGTAGACAAGATGAATGATTTCTTTGACCTCCATGAAGTTGAAATTGAAGACGTGATAATGAGGTTATTTGTACAAAGATTTGGAGGAGAAGTTCAAAAATGGTTCAGAGCCCTACCAGCAGCTTCTATCACTACTTTACCCATCCTCCATAGGTAGTTCCTAGAATGGTGGGAGGTGAAGAAAAATCCCCTTTAGATTCTATCTAAATATGAGAAGATCAAAAGAAATGTTGGCGAGAGTGTGCAAGACTATTATGTAATATTTAAGCAATGTACAATGTTGTCCCAACAAACATCAAAACACTAGAGGGATTGGCTTTGCTTAAGTTTCCATATGGATTTGATGCTGATATGGAATATCAGTTGTGTGAACATGACCCTACAACTCTAGAAGACATGCAAAAGAATGTTGTGAGTGTAGAATAAAACTTCTTGGCTAAATGAGCAAGCATGAGATTAGAGAAAAGAGTGACCGTAAAAGAAGAAGCATCTACTTCAGATGTAAAAATGGATACATTGATTCAAAAAATGGAAAGGATGGTTGACCAGTTGTCCATCATAGATAGACCTGAACCTCAGATCAGGAATCCAAACTTTAGAGGGTAGCATTAGCCTCAATTCTGAATCAAGCAAAGAGAAAAAAAGCACCAAAATAACTAGCACAACAACAACAACAGATCAGAACTCCCTTATAATAGAATTATCTACAAGGAGTGGAAGAAGAAGACGAAGAAGATCTGATAATTTAAACGAATCATTTTTTCACTGCTGATGATATGTCTATATTTCTGACTGAATATGAAGAGTATGCAAAACGTTCAGACCTTCAAAAGGATGAAGACTACATCTTGACAAATGATGTTGTTTTGGATGCTGAATCTGATGATTATCAGCATGGTGACATGAATTATTTGAGCGCACAACAGAGGCAATATCCTTTGAGGAGAAGAGATATATTGGTCAATCCTATCTAGAAGGGGAAGGATGTTCAAATGAAGAATGATCACCCAAACAATTTGAAAAGGGGAAAGGAGCTTGTTGATCAAAATTCCAGCAAGGTAAATCAGCCATCAACCAATATAGTTGAAAAGAGAAAGACAATCAGCACAAGGATAGTGCAACGAAGGACCAAACAGATAAGAGAGACACCAGTGTCAAAAAGGTAGAAAAGGTCACGTCTTTTAATTTAGAAAGTGAAATTTTTAAATTGAAAGTGTCCATTCCTTTGACTGACCTTATTAAGAATAGCCATTACAAACATCATGTATCTAGAATATTGCAAATTGATCCTTTGTCTAACATGGTGAATGTTGAGGATGATCATCCTGAACTTAATTTTGGTCTAGCTATAGAAGGACAACTATAAGATAGCGAAGTCCCACCCTTTTATTTAAGCCTTAGATTGCATGAGTATATTCTTCATATTGCTATGCTTGATTCCAGATCTTCCCACATTTTGATGCCCAAGTCTATCATGGAAAAGTTGGGCCTGGATGTCACCCAAAAATATCATGATTTGTACTCATTTGATTCTGGTATAGTTCATTGCATTGGTCTCATCAAATATTTCGTGGTTTCTTTAGATCAAATCCTAGCCAAAAATGTCTTGATGGATGTGGTCATAGCTAATATACCACCTCGATTTGGTATGTTGTTGTCCAGACCATGGGGAGCCAAAGTCAAAGGCACTTTACAACTTAACTTGTCTTATGCTACAATCCCTGTTTTTGATCAATTGAGGAAGTTGTACCGGGAAAAGAAGATGAAGTATATGATCACTATTAAAGAGAAGCCCATAAATCATCTGATAAATGTTGTACATACAAATTTAGAGTCTTTTGTTTTTTACACTGATAGTGGATTGAATGATGTAGATATTCAACTTCTAGAAGTAGATGATGTACAAGAAATTTCCGAGAGTTTTAGTGTAGTTCTTAATAAATAAAAGAAAAAAATGGCAATTCCTTTTGAGCAGCCTCCATAGTAGCAGAAACTTAGTGAAGAGCAGAAAAGTGAAGTAACCAGCAAAGGTAGGATCGAAACTAAAGCAGAATTTCCAACATCTGGGAGATGAAATCGGCCTTTAGAACATGGACTTCGATGGTGCTTTAGGTAAAGATGGTGTAGGTATTGGAATTTGGATTCAAGTCCTGTCTTTCAGTGAGACAAAGTACCAAGTGTTGGTCGATAAGAGGTGCCTTTTAAAACTCCTAATTATCCTCACATTAATTATCAATCTGGGAAAATATTCTTATTTCAAGAGTGTACACAGTGTGTGGTTACTATCTACTCAAAGAGTAATGTTTCTGAATTGCAGTATAGATATTTTAAATACAAGAGTAAACAGATGCATCTAGTAAATTCCAATTGCACTTAAAGAAAACTCAATCTGTTAGCGAAATCAAATCTTACATTCGTCAAAGTAATAGCAACATCAGTTGAGAGTACAATAGTGATAACTCATCACTCTTTAACTAATTCAATCTAAATCAAACCCAATCTTCAATAATTAATCTAAATAGCAAACAATATCCATCTAAGAGTTTCAACTGTGATAGTTAATACTCTTTACAGTTGATTATATAAAGCATAATATTTATCTAAGAAACTTGATCTGAAACGAAAGAAAACTGAATCAATGATAATCCTGCAAATTATATAAAGTAAGGAGATTTTGTTAACACTAGAAAATAATGAAGAATGCAGCAATAAAATAACAAAAAGCAAGAATACTATCAAGCCATCACACTTGCAAGAATTGGAAATGTATGACACAAGAAGAGCAGTGGAATCCACCAGAGGTCGGGCCCTCAACTGGCAGCAAAACACTACTAAGTTACTTCAGGAAACAGGGGGGAACAACAACTTTACTTATATATTAATCATCAAACTGAATGAGAATTACAATATATTCGTGTTCTTCTCGACAGTGAGAGTCTGTGAATGCAATTACAATTATGATAATACTGAAATTCCTCCTCCCTTTCTTCTTAGAAAACATCTCTTTTTATAATGAGAAAGGGTACAAAGATAAATGATAAATGTGATCCCTCAAGATCTCTCGATTGTGAGGGATTCACAACAGTTTTCCATCTTCAGACATCATTTCCTTTCTTGTGTTGATCCTGCTGATTGCTTTTGGCCGTATCTGCAATAACCGTGTTCCTTCCTTAGCTTGTCAATGTTTGTTGTTCCTTCGTAGGGAACAACATTTGTCCCTTTTATTGTTTTCCTGCATAAAGGAAGCTAATAATTAGCTAAGTCATAACTGCAAATAATTTCTTCATTTCTGACCATATTTCCTTAATAGATTAGCACATTGAGATGTAGAAAGGATGATGAGTTTAATAGTAAATGCATACCTTTTCCACGACCCAACATACTCCCCTGCTTACCCTTTTTCATGTCCTCATGAAAATCATGTTGTTCATATTCATAGCAGTCAAGGAATAAGATGGAGAAGGAATTTCATAAAGTGGTCTGAAACCATGATTCTTGGCTAAGAGCTCAAAAATATGCCTTTTCTGTCCTTCAGGCGGTTCGTATATAGCCTTGTACCCTTCAGTAGGATACCAAATAAGAGGGATGCGGAATCGACCACCTAGCCAATAAAGACCTTCTCTTAAGATGAGATTGCTATAAGTGATAAAGTTTTATGTAGCCAATTTATAATTTTTATAATTAAATGGCTCTCTATTATGTACATTGCTATTGGAAACTATCCACCTAAACTTGGTTGCCGCCAAGGAGCTTTCTTGAATGAAGAGGAAGTATTCTATTCCCTTCTAGACAATTTCTTTCTGAACAGGCCCCAGAATTTTGATTACTCCTTCCCTTTTCATCAAACTTTTGTGATTGGCCAGCATTTGTAATGGGTGTTTTGGTTCACCTCTGACCCAGACGTCCAGTCCATTTTCCTACCTCTGGAATGTGTTATGAGCCTTGAACGATTTTAGTTGATTAACAGGGAATGAAATAAAAGCTTGGAATTGCACATCCCCCACAAAAGGACTAGGGTTCTATTCAATTTCTTCCTCTAATACAACATTATGTAAATAAAATTCACACAACAATCTCTAAAATTTTACCCCGTGTTGTTTGCAACACTTTATGAAATCCTCAATTGTTTTTAATTCTATCAGTTTTCCAGCCCTGACAGCTTTGATTTTCAGCTGCAGGTATCTTTCTAGCAAAAATAAAGTATAATTATTGGTAGGGGATTTGCATGCCAAGACATCAGTGTACAATGAGCAAAGAGTATCCATTTGACCCATGACCTTCTCTAATCTGAGCTTCGTTTTCTCAATTCTTTCTTCTGCCTTTCGGTATTTATTGAAGGTCTCACTTTCTGATGTATTCATGTCCCGAAGTTGCCTCTGTAATTCTTGGTATTTTTGCTGGGAGATAGTTTCCATCACAAACTATTCTATGGTAAGCTAAGCTTGGGCTAAATCTTCTTGAAGATTCACTATTCTAGGGTCATTTCTCGTCATGATATATTTGGCTTTCGTATTTATTTGTGTACCCCTGCTATGAGAATGGTTGCCTATTGTCTGCGTTTCTTTCTTGTGGGAGGCCCAAGCCTCCATTCGGGTAGCCTTCCATTCGGGTAGCTATGCTATAGCAGGGTACCATCTCTGTCTGAATGGCTAAGTCATGAGAAGCTATAGCCTCTGTTTGGGTAGCTGCTTTTGCAAAAATTGCATGTTGTTCCTAACAAGTTTAGTGAGTATGGGCTCAGTTTGAGTATGGGTTTTGGAGGAGATGTTCGGAAATGGTTCAGAGCCCTACCAACAGCTTCTATCACTACTTTCCCCATCCTCCATAGGAAGTTCCCAGAATGGTGGGAGGTGAAGAAAAGTCCACTTCAGATTCTATCCGGATATGAGAAGATCAAAAGAAATGTTGGCGAGAGTGTGTAAGACTATTGTGTAAGATTTAATGCAATGTACAATGATGTCCCTACAAACATCAAACCACCACAGGGATTGGCTTTGCTTAACTTTCCAGATGGATTTGATGTTGATATGGCATATCAGTTGCGTGAACATGACCCTACAACTCTAGAAGACATGCAAAAGAACGTTGTGAGCGTAGAAGCAAACTTGTTGGCCAAACGAGCAAGAATGGGATCATAGAAAAGAGTGACCATAAAATAAGAAGCATCTACTTTAGATGTAAAAATGGATACATTGATTCGAACAACAGAAAGGATGGTTGACTAGTTGTCCATCACAGATAGACCTAAACCTTAGATCTGGAATCCAAACTTTAAAGGGCAGCATCAACCTCAATTTTGAATGAAGCAAAGAGAACAAAAAGCACCAGATCAAACAGCACACCAATAACAATAGATCAGAACTGCCTTACAACATAATTATGTTCAAGGAGTAGAAGAAGAAGACAAGGAAGATCCGGTAATTGAAATGAATCGTTTTTTCACTGCTGATGATATGTCTATATTTCTGACCGAATATGAAGAGTATGCAGAAAGTTTTGACATTCAAAAGGATGAAGACTACATCTTAGAAAATGATGTTGTTTTGGAGGTCGAGTCTGATGATTATCAGCGTGGTTACATGAATGATTTGAGCGCACAATAGAGGCAATATCCTTTGAAGAAAAGAGATATACCCGTCAATCCTATTCAGAAGAGGAAGGATGTTCAAATGAAGAATGATCCCCCAAAAAATCGAAAAAAAGGAAAGGAGCTTGCTGATCAGAATTCCAGCAAGGTAAATTAGCCATCAACAAGTACAGTTGCAAAAGAGAAAGACAATTAGCACTAGGATAGTGCAACGAAGGACCAAACAGATGAGAAAGACATCAGTGTCAAAGAGGTAGAAAAAGTCATGTCTTTTAATTTAGAAAGTGAAATTGCTAAATTGGAAGTGTCCATTCCTTTGACTAAGCTTGTTAGGAATAGCCATTACAAGCATCATGTATCTAGAATACTGCAAATTGATCCTTTGTCTAACATGGTGAATATTGAGGATGATCACCCTAAACTTATTTTTGGTCTAGCTATAGAAGGACAACTAGAAGATAGCAATGTCCCGCCCTTTTATTTAAGTCTTACAATGCATGAGTATATTCTTCATAATGCTATGCTTGATTCTGAAGCTTCCCACAATTTGATGCCCAAGGCTATCATGGAAAAGTTGGGCCTGGATATCACTTGAAAATATCATGATTTTTACTTATTTGATGTTGGTATAGTTCATTGCATTGGTCTCATCAAATATTTTGTGGTTTATTTAGATCAAATCCCAGCCAAAAATGTCTTGATGGATGTGGTAGTAGCTGATATACCAACTTGATTTGGTATGTTGTTGTCTAGCTCGCGGGGAGAAAAATTCAAAGGCACTTTACAACTTGACTTGTCTTATGCTACAATCCCTATTCTTGGTCAATTCAGGAAGTTGTACCGGGAAAAGAAGATGAAGTATATGATCACTAGTAAAGATAAGCCCATAAATCATCTGATAAATTCTGTACATACAAATTTAGAATCTTTTGTTTTGTACATTGATAGTGGATTGAATGATGTAGATATTCAACTTGTAGAAGTACATGATGTATAAGTATTTTTCAAGAGTTTTAGAGTAGTTCTTAATAAAGAAAAGAAAAAAATGGCAATTCCTTCTGAGCAACCTCCACAGGAGTAAAAAGTTAGTGAAGTGCAAAAAAGTGAAGTAACAAATAAATGTAGGATCGAAACTAAAGCAGAATTCCAACATCTGGGAGATGAAGCTGGCCTTTGGAGCATGGACTTAGATGGTGCTTTGGGTAAAGATGGTGCAGGTATTGGAATTTGGATTCGAAGTCCTATTTTTCAGCTAGAGAAAGTCCCAAGTGTTGGTCAATAAGAGGTGCCTTTTAAAACTCCTAATTATCCTCACATTAATTATCAATTCAGGCAAGTCTTCTTATTTCAAGAGTGTACACAGTGTGTGGCTACTATTTACTCAGAGAGTAATGTTTCTCAATTGCAGTATAGATCTTCTAAATACAAGAGTAAACGGATGCATCTAGTAAATTCCAATTGCAATTAAAGAAAACTCAATCCTTTAATGAAATCAAATCTTACATTTATCAAAGTAACAATAACATTAGTTGAGAGTACAGTAGTGATAACTCATCCCTATTTAACTAGTTCAATTTAATCAAACCCAATCTTCAATAATGAATCTCAACAGCAAATAGTATTAATATGAGAGTTTCAAAAATGATAGCTAATACTCTTTACAGTTGATTATATAAAGCGGAATATTTATCTAAGAAACTTGACCTAAAACAAAAGCAAATTGAATCAATGACAATCCTTCAAATTGTATAAAGGAAAGAGATGTTGTTAACACTGGAAAATAATGACAGCTCAGTGATAAAATCACAGAAATCAAGAATACTCTCAAACCATCACAATTGCAAGAATTGGAAATGTATGACACAAGAAGAGTAGTAGAATCCACCAGAGGCTAGGCCCTTAGCTGCCAATGAAACAATGCTAAGTTACTTTAGGAAACGCGAGGGAACAACAACTTTACTTATATATTAATCATCAAACTGAATGAGCACTACAATATTTTGTGTTCTTCTCGACAGCGAGAGTTGGTGAATAAAATGACAATTACGATAATACAAAAATTCCTCCTCCCTTTCTTCTTACAAAACATCTCTTTTTATAATCAGAAAGGGTACAAAGATAAACGATAAACGTGATCCCTCAGGATCTCTCGATCATGAGGGATTCACAATAGTTTTCCATCTTCAGACATCATTTCCTTTCTTGCACTAATCCTGTTGATTTGCTTTTGGTTGTATCTGCAACCGTCGCGTTCCTTCCTTAGCTTGTCGATGTTTGTTGTTCCTTCATAGGGAATAGCATTTGTCACTTTTGTTGTTTTCCTGCATAAAGGAAGGTAATAATCAGCTAAGTAGTAACTACAAATAATTTCTACATTTCTCACCATATTTCATTAATAGATTAGCGCATTGAGATGTAGAAAGGATAATAATAAAGAAAAAGGATGATGAGTTTAATAGTAAATGCATACCTTTTCCATGACCCAACATACTCCCCTGCTTACCCTTTTTCATGTCCTCATAAAAAGCATGTAGTTTGTATGTAAAGCAGTCAAGGAATAAGCTGGAGAAGGAATGTTGTAAAGTGGTTTGAAACCATGATTCTTGGCCAACAGCTCAAAAATGTGCCTTGTCTCTCCTTCAGGCAGTTCATTTATCGCCTTGTACGCTTCAGTAGGATACCAAATAATAGGGCCATGGAACCAACAACCTAGCCAATAAGGACCTTCTCTTTAGATAAGATTGCTATAAGTGACAAAGCATTCTGTAGCCAATTTAAAATTTTTATAATTAAAATCTCTATTTTGTACATTGTTATTGGAAACTATCACCTAAACTTGGCTGTAGCCAAGGCACTTTCCTGAATGGAGAGGAAGTATTCTACTCCCTTCTGGACAATTTCTTTCTGAATAGGCCCCAGAATTTTGATTGCTCCTTCCCTTTTCATCAAACTTTTATGATTGGCCAGCATTTGTAATGGGTGTTTTGGTTCACCTCTGAGCCAAAGGTCCAGTCCATTTTCCTACCTCTGGAACGTATTATGAGCCTTGAACCATTTCAGTTGATTAACAACGAATGAAATAAAAGCTTGGAATTTCACATCCCCCACAAAAGGACTAGGGTTCTTTTCGATTTCTTCCTCTAATACAAAATTATGTAAATAAAATTCACACAACAATCTGTAAACTTTTACCCCATGTTGTTTTCAATAGTTTATGAAATCTTCAATTGTTTTTAATTCTATTGGTTTTCCAGCCCTGACGGATTTGATTTTTAACTGCAAGTATCTTTCTAGCAAAAATAAAGCATAATTATTGGCAAGGGATCTGCATGTCAAGACATCAGTGTACAATGAGCAAATAGTATCCATTTGACCCATGACCTTCTCTAATCTAAGCTTCATTTTCTCAATTCTTTCTTCTGCCTTTCGGTATTTATTGAGTGTCTTACTTTCTGATGCATTCATGTCCTGAAGTTTCCTCTGTAATTCTTGGTATTTTTGCTGGGAGACAGTTTCGAGCTCAAGCTGTTATATGGTAAGCCGAGCCTAGGCTAAATATTCTTGAAGATTCACTATACTGGGGTCGTTGCTCGTCATGATATATTTGGCTTGAGTATTTGTCTGTGTGCCCCTGCTATGAGAATGGTTGCCTATTATCTATGTTTCTTTGTTGTGGGAGGCCCAAGCCTCCATCTGGGTAGTTGTGTTATAGGATGGTACCATCTCTATCTAAATTACTAAGTGATGAGAAGGTATAGACTTTGTTTGGGTAGTTGCTTCTGCAAAAATTGCATGTCTTTCCCTAACAATTTTAGTGAGTATGGGCTCAGTTTGAGTCCTTGTAGCTTTTGTTTCATGTAATTCAGTTTGAACAACTGCGTTTATTGTTTCCGGGGTTTTATCTGGAACCTTCCCCACTGATAATTTTCTTATCTTTCGCTTGAGCCTTTTCACTATTTTCCGTAGCCTCTGTTATTCCTTCCTAAGATTTTTAACTTTGTCTCCCTAGTTTTTAGGAGGAACAATTGTTCTTCTTATCGTCTCTACTCCTAACGAGCTCAATTGCTCATCTTGCTTTTGTTCTACAAGAATTGTGTCCTCTCCCTCGTTTATTTCTATTTCTCCTATTTGGCCTACATTCTCTGTATTTAGGCCTTCCTGACTGGATTCTTTTGGAGGCATATCACCAAGTTGGTTCACCTCTTCTTGAGTGGTCTCTACCCTTGTTTCTGCTTCACAGCTTATGTTTTGTAATATAATTCTATGGTGGCCAAAGTTCTCTATAGATTTGGTTTCTCCAATGTTCAAATTAAGTGGGCTTTTGGGTTGTATGAAATCACCCATATTGGCTAAAATCTAGGCCAATTCGATATCATGTAGTAAATCACTTGGGGGAATTGATGTTGAGGGGAGTTCTGATTCATTTCTTTATTCTTCTCTAGATTGCCTTGATTCTTCACTATGGTCGGACTCATGGTTATCCTGGCCTTCTATCTACAATTGTTGTTCACTTCCTGGGCTAGACAATTCTATGGGCTGGCTGATACTGCCATGGGGATTTTCAGCTGCTCCTAAATCTATCTTCAGTTGAGCAGAATGTCCACACTTTTGGAGAGTGTTTGCTGTAAGGGTAGTCCTCTTCCTTTTCGGAACAAGGTTAGGCGCAAGTAGAGCTAGGCCCCTTCAATGGAAAATACTAATTCCTCCCAACTTGATTGTTGTTGGGCAATGTTGTAACTCACTATCAGCCTAATCAAGTTGTGGTGGCTCACGACTGTTTCTAAATGTTGGTATTTTTTCATGCTTCGAGCGGTGTCATGCAATAGGAAATTCAAATATGTAGGCAAATTCACAGAACATTTTTGTTTTAGAACTGCTAGGAGTTTAAGTTGACACTGCCTTACCACGTCTTTTCACCTGTCACATGTGATGTATTTCTCGACGACTCTGGCTAGCTCTCCCCACGGTTCTCAAAGGGATGATCATCAAACTCCTTTTCCTTTGATGATCAAGTCCTCTCCCTCGTCCTTAAAGACTTCAATAGCATCCTACAACTTTAATCTTTTATTAGCCCTTATGGGTCCTTCTACTAGTAATATGGACACTCCAGCTATCACTGCATCTGACACTATGATTTGCCTCCCTCTTATCATAGATTGTCTGTTCTGTAAATTTTGTAGGAATTCAATAGCAATTGCTTCGTTGGGTTGCTAAAACCGTGTGAAATATGTTATCCACCTAGCTCTGGTGAGAATTTCTTTAGCTGCATCAGAAACAGCCAGTATTAGTGGTTCCTTGCGCACTATTCTCCCTCCTATACTGCCTAGATTCTACAAACAGTTAGTGTAACAGAGATATCATAACAATAGACAGAGCCAAGTGATGGAACAACAAGTTGTTATAATGGTTATTTCAAATGATACTTTAGAAGCATGAATAGTGTTAACTAGGACTTGCTATTGTACCACTTACTCTATAATCATGGAATGTTGTATTGCCCTACACAATCGAATAAAGGACTGACACGCATACATAAGTACACTAGAGGTTTCTCCTCTCCGCACTTTAAAATGATAGGTTTCCTTTGACCAAATGAGTGAAGGAATGACGTGCTGGCGGCAAAGTACAGTGGTGATAAAAGTGGAAAGGTACACATATTAATGATATGATTGCAAAATATATTGAAATGCTGAAATCAATGCATGTAACGAAAATTATCAATAAGTGTGGAGATGCCACGTGGTGATTCGAAGAGGAAAAAGGACATCTGACGCAGGAACAATACTTTGCCATCATCATTCCACTTAAACTACTATGGTTGATTTTTTAAAATATATTGCACGCCTAAAGGTTCAAAAATAGATTAGGAACATAATCTCTTTGTAGTAAAGGTAAAAAAATAAGAAAAGGGAGTTATAATAACTATTGATGTTGATAATACAACTCCAATAACATCAGCAGATCTACTATTTCCTGCAAGTGTTTATAACCTCGACAGAGTTTCTTTTTCACCCTTTGGAACCATGACCCTTTATGTATAATTAGGAAAGTGCATTATGATGTCAGAGTAGAGACCAATGTACTGGCTTGGTAACCAGATTAATACATTTCCATTCATTGGGAAGGAGCGAAAGGTGGGCATGTCGACTCATGATGATACCTCCCATTCCAAGGACTTTATTTTTCTGATGCATCCATTGGATCATATCCCTGTTGTGGTGGCCATAATGGGAATGCCACTTCATTGCTTCCGTATGATCATGGCAGGCTGGCTCGTGATGAGACCCCCTATCCTCTATCTGAAAAATCATAGAATTGTTAGTAAACATATGTATGTATGTATGTATATATATATATATAGATATATAGATAGATATCTATATATATCTATATATATATATACATATATATATATACATATATATACATATATATATATATATATATATATATATATATATATATATATATATATATATATATATATATATATATAT
>Ga0115844_100226_pt1 | contig 14546 bp, 14 predicted proteins | sample InSIn1gowninarea_FD_83858 | JGI IMG/M metagenome (GOLD analysis project Ga0115844, IMG submission 83858) | reverse complement strand
CTGGCTTATAAGATATACAGATGAGTGAAATCAAAAAGTATCGGGTCAGAAGATCGACATCGGTTAATTAAAAAATTAGAACCGATATTGATTAAATCACAGTTTCATATTCCCATTGGCTCCATCCAAAGGAAATAGGCATGTGGAGATAGCTAGACCTGAACATTTATAGATCGGGGAATGATAATTTTCATCGGGTCTGTGAAGGTGTTAAATGTTGTGTAAGTGATCCACTTGATATCATTATGGACTGTCAGATCAAATGGAGTTTTATCTATAGTGTAGGATCACCAAGCAAGTTAGTTGATCAGGGAAAGATGTCATCCATCGGATCAAGAACCAGATCGACGACGGAGATTTATTCGCAAATCACATTCGGTAAAAGAGTTCGGGTCTGTGATAAACCCAAATTTGTGATTTTGCAAAGGACTAAGGACCATTAGATGAAAGGGTTGATCGAACGATGGGGGTTAACTCTCGCATTTCGTAGGAATCAAGTGTTGGAGGATTGCAGAAACTGCGATGTGCGATGAGCTGAGAATGCGATGAAGTGTCGACTTTTGGATCGTGAAGCTAATCAACGGCATAGATTGAAGAATAGCAGAAAGGCTTGGAAAGAGTGTATTTGAGGAGTTTATAGATATTGGTTTATTCTATTTGAGATCTAGCCTTAAGCGTTCATGGTCGGGTTTCCATGTGTTTTTGTGTATTTGCGCTGGTTGTTGTTGTCTTGGTTTTTTAGGCAAAAGCACCAATTAACACTTCCAATAGAAACATGGGCCCATAAACCATAGGTCCATGATCGATATTTTAGAAATGAAAGGGATATTTGCTTAGGGAAATTTCTCCTTTCATCAAGTGGTATCAGAGCAGGGAAAGGTTTTCCTATGTAAAAGAGATTTCGTGTAGAAGGAGTGCAAGCAAAAAGAGAAGGAGGCACAATTGTGTTAAAGCTTGATAAGTTTATGGTCTTTACTGTCATACAGATAGCGGTAGCAGAAGGTGAGAAGACTTGCAACAACCTAGAGTAAGGAGTGCTCAATTAGTTCCAGAGGAGAGAACTAGAAATATGCCAAAAGACTAAGCTCAGAGGAGAAAGGTTGGTGAGGTATCATGTAGCAAAGAAGGCTGTTACTGTAGAGTTTTGGTTGTAGCCCATAGAAGATCATGAAGGTAGTTCCACTAAGGAAGTGGGTAGAATTGTTATGGGATTAAGGAGAAGCACATGACTAGGAGATCATAAATTTTCGTGCCTCGGGAGTCTGATGTTGGAGAATTCAAGCACTCTTCACTAAAAGAGGAAAACAAAGTTGAGAAGGAGGAGACATGGACAAACGTGCAAACCAAGAGGCAAATTCTGTTAAAACAAGGCTAAAATGATGGAATGGATAAAGTCTCTAGAAGACTTATTTACTGTGATTTAATATGTCATATATGCATATAGAGAGATTAGGGGTTTGTTGATCGATTGTGGGAGAAATTCATGGATCGTAGATGATCCCTCCCTTTTGTAACTTCTTATATAAGAGAGTCTGTTTAAGGTGATGAGAGAGAGATAGAGCGATAGATAGAGATTTGTGTAAATAGTGTGGATTCAATGTAATCGAGAGGGGAAAGTGTGCCTAAGGTTGAAATTCCTTAGAATGTAATCTAACTTTGTGTATAATGCATGTTATGTGGAATTTGTGTGGTTGAATATTGTTTATGTGTCGAAAGAGGTGAATCCTATTTATAGGTTTGTTGATCAACCCTCGATCACTGAAGGATCGATGGTGATCAAATGTTAATCGATTTATTGTTATATGGGCATCGTGTTTGAAAACATAGTATGATAGAGGAACTGTGTTTTAACGCAGATTCCATCAACAGTGAACGAGATTGAGCCAAAAAAGGAATAGACAAAGTAATGCATAGGATCTATTGGATCTTATAAATCGACAGTTAGTATTGATGATCAATGGTAGAAGTCGAGGCGAAGACGAGAACTTATCTGGATCATCAGATCTACAGATGAGTTAAATCGACGGATATTAGGTCAGAATATGCACACTGGTTAATTCAAAAACAAGACCCGATATCGATTAAATCATAATTTAATATTCCTATCAGCTCTGTCCAAAGAAAATAGGCACGTGGAAATAGTTGAACCCAAACATTTATAGATCGGGGAACGATAATTTTCATCAGGTCTGTGAGGGTGTTAAACATTGCGTAAGTGATCCACCTGATATCATTCTGGATCATCGGATCAAATGGAGTTTAATCTATGACGTAGGATCACTGAGCAAGTCAGTTGATCGGGGAAAGATATCAATTGTCGGATCAAGAACCAAATCGACGACAAAGATTTAATCGCAAATCACATTTGGTAAAAGAGTTTGGGCTTGCGATAAACCCAGATTTGCATTGTTGCAAAGCACTATGGACCGTTAGATCAAAGGGTTGATCGAACGACGGAGGTTAACTCTCGCATTTTGTAGGAATCAAGTGTTGGCGGATTGTGAAAACTGCGATGTGCATTGAGCCGAGAATGCAACGAAGCGTTGACTGTTGGATCATGAAGTTGATCAACGATGGAATCAATGGCGCTATAGATTTTCTTGTTTTTTTGGGTAACTTGTGTACTATGAATCAACGGCGCTATATATTTTCAAACTCTTCTTTCTCAGATAGTTCTGTGAACTGACTGAGTTAACACTAGTGGATAGATTAGTAAGGTGTGTCCCTTTTCATGGGGACAAATAAAGGATAGACAACCCCAGTCAAGGAGTTGGAAGACTTTGACCGAGATATAATTAGTGAAAGTATTTCACAACCGTCTCCGACCTATGAGTTTGTCATCGTGCAGAGGCAAAACCTGTTTTGAGTTCTATCCCCAAGGCATGACTAATAACACATTCACAATCTTTTTTGTAATTGAGGTATACAACCCATGATCCATTTCATAATTCATGATATTATACATTTTTTGTAATTTAGCTATACATTCATGATCCATTACATAATTCATAATATTATTTATTATTATATTCCTAATTCATAATATTATTTATTATTTTATAATTGTTATTTTATTTTTTTAATAAATACATGTTAAAAATAGTATATTTAATAATAATAAATATTTAGATTTAAAAAGGAAAAAATGAAAAACATATTGAAAATTTCATTTCATCATGAATATAAAAAACAAAAACAAAAATATGCTCGATTACAAAAATGATTATTTAATTGATGTTATCCTCCATTGGATATAAAATAAAGTGTGCCTCTCATGGTTTGAATTAGGTTCACCTTTACTACAATTACATTACAATGACATTAGATTATTGTGCTATAAATTTTGAACTTCCACAGTATGTTGTGTTATGTCTAGCATGCTATGTTTGATTGTTGTTTGATAATTTGAAAATTTAATGTGTTTAACAAGCAAAAATCATATTTAAAATTGAGACTCATTCTAAACTAAGTTTTCTACATGTTCTGAATCTTCTGGATCACTCAAGATCTAGTTTGATTTTCTTGAAGCTCTTCTTGACCGTTTCATCTCTGATTCATTACTACCAATCACAAAGCGCTCTTAGCCTTCCAATATGCAGTCGATCAAGATAAGTCTAGACTCACTTGTTAGCATTTAGTTTCATGGTTGGTTGAAATGGTATGTTGTTTGTTTTCAATATGGAAAATGTAGAGCCACATACTCGATAGAATATTTGTATATATTTTGATTTGTTATAGATATGGAAAATGGAGAATTGCATAGATCCTTCTTCATGGAAATTGTTGCCATACATTCATTACAAACGCGTCAGTGAACAACAATGAATAAGGACATTGCGATTTTTTCTTCATTTCTCTACACATTCCAAATAATTCACTTATCTGTGTAATAATTTTGTACGTTGCAATCCAATCAATAACTTGCTAGTAGTGGCCTCTTTCGGCATGGACTGGAATGAGTATGAAAGCAAAACCCAAATTTTTCCCTAGCACTGATTTATCATTTGTCAAACGTCATTTGTCATTTTGTGGATTAAATTATGTATATTTCAAAGCCATGATTTTGTTCATACTCCATGTCTGGATGTGTGAATTTGTAATTAATATAAATTGGCTGACATGGATTATGTGTGAATTTGTAATTAATATAAATTTAGTTTAATGATAATATGTTATTGATGTAGATCATTGTTTCATGGAGATTAACCCCACTTGAATTTAGAGAGGTTAAAAAAACATTAATAATAATAAACTCAACTTATCTTAAAAAAATATTAATTGCATGCATTTTATAGCCCAAGTTCAGTATGACCCTAATTGTGTCAGTTTGTCCATACTCAAAGTTAAATTTTAGCTAATGCCGACCAACATAAAAATAAAAAAATTTATAAATCTAGATAATGTTTATGTTCGTCTCTCCAATAAATAATAATAATGAAAATAGGAAAAATTAATGTTTGCCTGAAACAAAAATGAAAATAACCATATAGATAAAAAAAAAATACAATAGAATTATCTCATGCGTTCAACAATTCTTTTATCTTGATTCATCCTCTCTCCTTTAATTTAGTTTAACTCCTTGAATGCAAGCAATCAAATAGGATTAGAAATCACCATCTAAATTGAAATCTATACATCTAGTGCAAGAAATCTTCTTCCCTCTCTCCCCCCTCCATATATATCGATATCTCCCTCTATCTCTCATTCTTTGTCTCTCTATCTTAGCCCCCCCCCCCACAAACACACATGCCCTCTCTCTCCATATTTATCTTTCTATCCCTCTCCCTATCTCTCACTTCTTCCCTCTCTTCACCTTCCATCTATATCTCTATCTCCCTCTGCCTCTCTTTTGTATTTATATATCCCTTCTTCGTCTCTCTATCTCACACCCAAGTATAAACACTCTCTCTCCACCTCTTCCTTGTCACTCCCTCTCTCTCTCCAATTTTCTCTCTCTCTATGTCTTTCTTCTTCCCTCCCTTTCTCTCCTTCCAAATCCATTTCTCTATCCCTCACTCTCTCTTCCTTTCTCCCACTCCCTCTATCTCTCCACCTCTATCACATTATGTCTTTGCTCTTCCCTCTCATATATATTAATAAATATTATAATATAATTATTATAATAAGTTTAATATTGTATTAATTAAAAGTTATTAAGTTGAATAATATATATTATAATATATTAATATTAATATTAAATTTAATAATTCTTTTTACGCATGATAACAAAATTTATAATAAAACTAAATCAAATGAATATTTTAGAATATTCCAACTTTCATGTGGAAATATTTATGTGTATAAAGATTTTAGTATATCCATATGATATGGTTTTCCTTTTAAAGATTCATTTTACAAATAATTAATTTAAAGAAATATTAAAAGATTTTAGAGCAATATTTTGGATTCTTTGTGTTGAATTAAACTTTTTACTTTTATTTAAGAAATGGTAGTGGTTTTAGTAAAGAGTAAAGATGCTTAAAATTTTACCTAATTTGGAATTTGAGTGTGGTAAAAAAATTTTGTTAAAGGTAAATTCATGATCCATTCAAATTCAAGTTATGTGATAAAAGATCTATTGAAGACATGAGATAATTGTATTGTAATTTTTTTATTTAAAGGCTTGAGATAATTCTATTGATTTTTTTTTATCTATATGGTTATTTTCATTTTTGTTTAGGGCCAACATTAATTTTTTCTATTTTCATTATTATTATTTATTGGAGAGACAAACATAAACATTATTTACATTTCTAATTTTTTATATTTATGTTGATCGACATTAGCTAAAATTTAACTTTGAGCATGATCATACATAGACATCGGGGTCATACTATGTTGTAGAATGCACCTCTCGACACAACAACATCGCTCTGTGGTGGTCTCAGAGGCCTGCAAGTATATATTATTTACATACTACTCTTTTTCTAACACTTCGTGGTTTCAGAAAATTTGGAGATGGAAAGTACCCTTGAAAATCATCTTATTTGTCTAGTTAGCCTACCATAATAAGATCCTTAATTGGGACAATTTATTCAAAAGGGGTTATCAAGGACTTGGATGGTGCCCATTTTGTAGAAAATATTTGGAAACAACCCTACATCTTTTTTTGCTGTGCTCATTATCATTGCAGGTATGCACACATGTTCTGGAGGTGTTAAATCATCCTCCTCTTCAATAATTCACCATACTGGAATGATGTCCCAAATGGTGGGTATCCAACCATGGGATTTATAATTTAGTCCCCTTATATGTTTTTTGGTAACTCTAGTGTGTGACAAACTCATGTATTTTCGAGCGGACACTTGTAAATGTACACAAAATATGCTCCCTTATCCAAGCATGAACAAATTCATAGTGGGGTCTTCATCATATTGTTAAAGGGCCTAGTGCAGGAAAAAGACATACATAAATTCATTTTCCAATAGGTTTGTTTGATGGTGCCACTCAGGGAGTAATTTGTGGTTGTAGTGCATGGCTCACGATTTGCTCAAAATCTCGTTATAAACTTTGCTGGAACATGGGACCTGGTACCAACACCAAAGTAAAAATTCTGGCACTTTGGGTCTCATTGGCTTTCTAAGCGGGCAAAGTTGGATCACATTTTCATTTATGGAGACTCAAAGGCTCTCATATATGGGATTTCAGACCAATCTAATTTTAGCTAATCCCATGTTTGATTTTCATATTGCAATCACGTTTTTTTCATGTATTTCTCATTTTTTGTGTAATATGGTGCATCAAAAGTATGCAACATGGGTACCCCTTAGATGAGGAATTAAATTTTGCATCCAATGAGTACTTTCACTCAAAATTTGAGTAAAACCTTAGGGAGATAAGTTGAAAATATGAGTTGAAAAAGTAGTTTTATTATTATTATTTTTTTAATATCATCCCTCATGGTCCACATCATCATCTTGAATCCTATTGGTTCTTATAAAGTTTATTTTGGTTATACATTTTCCTTAGGAGGCCCATTTTAGACCTGGAAATTCAGAGTATGTGGTACCTTGATTTCTGCGCCTCGTTCCATATGACAGGGTGAAAGGATATTTTTGGTAGCCTGTAGGAGAAGGATCTCTAGATGCATATCAAAATGGGGGATGATGGGAGGTACAGTGCTACAGGAATTGGTACTGTCACATTTGACAGGGTGAAAGCCTCTCCTCTTCGCCTCAAAGATGTTATTTTTGTACCCGGACTAAAGAAGAACCTAATATATGTAGAAGTATTAGAGGACAGAGGTTATGATGTTATTTTTAGTAAAGGGAAAGCCTTTCTGAGACACATAGCTATCGGGAAAGTGAAGTAGATCAATTTTCAAGTTAAAAACCTATATAAACTTGAGGTGGGAGATTACACTTCATTAAGAAGTAAGGTAGAAAAAGTGCATAGTTGATATGTTGGAGAACTCTGGAAAAAGATATTGGGTCATCTACACCATGGTTCCTTAAAATTCATGCATCAAATTATCACCGATCTCCCTAAAGGCTCTCTTTACTAGTGGGATGTATGCAAGGGTTGCGCATTGGGGAAAATTTTCAAATCCACTTTCCATGACTGAGATAGCAAAGTAGATGCAGTCTTGGAGTGAGTCCACTTTAATGTATGTGGACCCTTTTATAAATCCTCCACAACAAAACATAAGTTATATGCTATTTTTATTGATGATTTCTTTATAAAATGTTGGATCTTCACCATGTAGAAGAAGGATGAAGTTGAAAGAATAACTTTGGCATAAATCACATGTAGACAAAAATTTGTTGATGCATTTCAAACCAACAAGTGTGGTTCATCGTGAGGACAAGTTTTCTCAAAATTTGTTGAATTCAAGGCATTTGTTGAGATGGAGACTAGGAAGAAGGTGAAGACTCTCAGGAGTGACAATGGAGGTGAATTTGTTTCACACTCTTTCAAGTACTTTTATGCCAATGAAGGTATTTGAAGAGACTTTATAACACCCCATAATCCACAACAAAATGGTGTAGTTGAAAGGAAAAATAGAAGCATAGTGGGAGCAGCAAGAGCCATCTTGCATGATTAGGGGTTTCCATTGAATCTACAGGAAGAAGAATGTGACACAACAATCCACTTGTAGGACCAGAGTCCCCATAAAATACTTGGCATGATCACACTGGAGGAAGCCTTCTCTGGGAGAAAGCTTGATGTGTCTCATTTAAGAATTTTTGGAGCTTCAATTTATGGTCATGTCTCCAAGGATTCGAGAAAGAAACTTGAGCCTACAATAGAGTTGGGAGTTTTTGTAGGATACATTGAAACTTCACAAAATTACCCTATGTAGTTTCCTTCAATGAGGATGATGGCTGTGAGGAGAGATGTCAATTTCTATGATTAGAAAGCTATGGAATTATGTTTGGAAAGAGAGATGAGTATCTCACTGGTGCAAGATATTATAGCTCCAAAGGAGGAGCCTCAAGAAGAGCTTTGGGGCATTATGGAGTAGCCACATGTGGTGGAGTAGACAAGAGGCAGAGTGGAGGCACCCACTCGACCAAAATCTTTCAAATAGGGGAGGAATACAACTAGAGAAGCTGATAAATTGTTGCAAGATGCTAGGGAAAATGTGGGAGCCCCTACATCACATCTCATGTAGAGGAGGTCATCTAATAGGTCCAATGGGGCTCTCATGATAGAGCTCATTAATATAGATCCTTCTTCATTTGAGGAAGCAGTTTATCAACCTATTTGGGTTGATTCCATGGTAGAAGAATATGAATCTATCAAGAAGAATAGTGCATGGGAGGTGGTGCCAAGACTAGAAGGGAAATCAATGCTTGGTTCCAAATGGATTTACAAAGTGAAGCATGCAACTGATGGGAGCATTAAGAAGTACAAGGATAGTTTTGTGGCCAAAGGATTCTCTCAGGTAGAGGGAGTGAAATATGCGGAAACTTTTTCACAAGTTGCAAGATATTCCTCAATTAGATCCTTTCTAGCATTGGTTGTGCATATGGGGTGGAAAATCCACCGGATGGATGCAAAGAAATCCTTTCTCAATGGTGTTGTTGAGGAGGACACTTACATAGAGCAACCAGAAGGATTTAAGACATACGATTGAGAGTCACATGTGTACAGACTAAGGAGAGCATCGTATGGTCTCAAACAGGTTGCCCACACATGGTACACTCAGATTGATAATTATCTCAGTGGATTGGGCTTCACCAAAAGTGAGGTAGATGTGAACCTCTATCACATTGTGGTAGATGGTAAATTTCTTATTCTTGTTTTATATTTTAAAGATTTAATATTGACAAGTGATGACCAACTAATCCACTCTTGCAAAGAGGAAATTGCAACGGAATTTGTGATGAAATACATGGGCTTAATGCATTACTTCCTTGGGCTATAAATATGGAAAGGTGATGGTGAATTGTTCATGTCTCAGGGGAAGTATGATTATGAAATACTTAAAATATTTCACACAGTGAGTTGTAAGCCCATGGACACACCTCTACCTATAAATTGAAGGAAGGAAAATGCCACTTCAAGCGAAGAGATTGATGCTACCATTTGCAGACACCTTGTGGGGTATTTGATGTATCTTGTGAACACAAGACTCGACATGTGTTATGCAGTAAACCGAGTCAAGCTATGGTGAGGCCTATCAAGCCATATTGGAAGGAAACAAAGCATGTGTTGCGGTACATCAAAGGCACTACTGAGTATTAATTATGGTACAAGAGTACAAAATGAGTGAAGCTCCAAGCCTTCACCATTGCAGATTAGATAGGGAGTCCCTTAGACAAGAAAAGCACTTTAGGTGCTATCTTCAATGTTGGGTCTACAACTATTTCTTGGTACAATAGGAAGCAGAGGTTTGTGGCACTCAGCTCAGATGAGGCTAAATACCTGGTTGCAATTCAAGAAAAATGTGAGGTCATATTGATGAGGAAAATACTTGTGGGTATTTTTATGTAGGAGATGGATCCAACAATGATATATTCTGATAATAAAAGTTTCATTAAGCTCTCTGAGAATATAGTATTTCATGACAGGTCCAAGCACATCGATATCTGATATCATTTTTTGTGGGACTGTGTTATAGGAGAATTATGTTGCTATAGTACGTTACAACTAAGAAGCAAGATGATGACATCTTGACAAAGGCATTATCAAGAGGTAAATTCGAATTCCACAGGTGCAGGATAGGGGAGGTGAAAAAAACCTTTCATGCTAAGAGGGAGTGTTAAAAATGTAGCAAGAAAGGTTCAGTTTGACTTTAGCTTTAGTCAAATTGAGTAAATCACAATTCCACATCAACAGGGCAACTTGGAGGCAATTAACTAGTGCAACGGAGCTATTTTCACTCAGTTGGCTCAATAAATTCGAGTTAGGGGCTTGGAGTTCAATTATGCATGTGTTTATTGCTAAATTTTAACAATATAGTTCAATTATTTTTAGTTGTATTTAGTTAATTGGCATCTAACTATTGATAGAGTCAGTTGAAGGTCAGTTGTGCAGTGGGACAACAATCTAACTCGGCGATTTGTTAGTTAATTGATCAATCAACCAAAAATAGCTAATGCATGAAAGGAATTCAAATTCTTGAGGTGAAGTAGAGATGACAAGGAATTGTAACATGAGTTGTATGCTAGTTTGAGTACATAGTTCTTGAATGAGGTTAGGGGATCCATCCTTGGGAATTGCATAAGAAAATTGGAGAAAATTCCTATATTTTAGGGGCTAATTTCCTCAGGAATTGCACAAGGAAATAGGAGGATAGATGAGGAAATAATTAGTCAAGTATTTTCCATAGTTTCTGATTCAACAAAAAGAACAATTATTCTTTTGTAGGTTGTGCTCAGAGCTAGAGTAGGGAATTGTAATAGTTTCTCTATTGAACTGATTAAGGAAAAGAGGCTTAAGGATTTTTTCCCAGTTTGGTTCCCTTAACAAATCACTTTATACTTGTGATTTTTCTTGTTGCATGTCTATGCATGTTGTTCTAAATTGTGATTTCCATTCCACATATCAATAGAGTAGAATTTTGTCTCTTATTTTTTAGTTTGAAATCTTGAGTAGTTGCAATTTCTATCAAATTTCTATATTAAAATTTATATTAAATGTTTAAATATTCAACAAATTCAAATATATTCAACTTTGTTTATCTACAGTCATCCTCATTCAACCTTAGTTGATCATATTCAACTATAGTCAACCATGGTTGACATTAATAAATCATAGTCAACCTTACTCAATCATAAGAAAGTTTTAAAATTGTTTATTAATATTAACAACAATAAGGTTTAAAAAGGTTTATTAATACCATTAATACTAAGGTTAATTAATAAGGTCAATAAGGTCTTATTAATATGATATTATGTTTAATAAGGTTTCATAATAAGATTTAATTTTAAAAGGATTAATAAAACCCTGACTATTATTAATATTAATAAGTTTTATTAAAAATATTAATATTAAGATATATTAATGAAGTTTTATATTTGAATTTAATAAGGTTTATGGCGTGTTTAATTTTTAAGCATTTTCAATATTTAGTTTTTAATATAACTCTCAAAATGCAACCATATTCAACAATGGTTTAATCAACTCGACTATGGTTAACCATGTTCACCATGGTAATACATGGTTAACTTAGTTATACATGGTCAAACATTGCCAACATGTTCAATCATTGTCACTGATTGTCACCCATGCACCAACTTAGTTAGCCATAGTCAACCATGTCCAACCTTGGTCAACCATGATCAACCATGTCATATATGTTCAACCATAGTCAACCTAGAACAATCCATGCTCTACCCACTTCTAATGGCTAACCATATTTGGACATGGCTAGAATGGTCGAACATGATCAACCAAGATCTCTATGGTTGAACATGGTCAACCATTGTCAACATGTCTATCATAGAAAAGTATGGTTAACCATGGAAAAATTATAGAAAAGTATGGTGAAACATGGTCACCATAATGAACCATGGCCACCATGATCTTCGATAGACATCCATGGTAAATCAAGGTCGAACATAATCTTTCCTCTTAATCCCTTGTAAACCATGGTAATCATTATCAATTATGGTCAACATAGGTCAACCATGAACTGCCTTGACCAACAATGGTCAACCTTGTCAACTAACTTCAACCATTAATGCAACCACTTTTGTAACATTAATTAAAAATGTAACAATGGTGAACAATAATGTAACATTGTTAAATCGATCTAGCATTAATACATTGTTACATTAATGGTTTTCCATGGCCAAACTCAATTAGCCTTAGGCAACCGTCTTAAATATTGGTGAGCCTCATCAACCATGATCAAACTCCTCACACTTCTTCAACCATTGTCAACCATGGTTAACAAATCCACCCCACACACGTCAACCATCAACTAGCACAATCACTTTAGTAAATGTGGTTGATATACACTGTTTGACCTCATTTTTCACCTTTTATATGTTATTCAATGTATGAAAATGACATTGATGGCATATTGTAGATTGATTGCATATTGTCTACCTAGGCTCATAGATAGTCATTGATTGGTGGCAGATTGATTCTTGCTCAGTTGATTTTTCATAATATTTTGGTTTATTGGATGCATTTATACTTGCTCCCTAGATTTATCATTAAAAGAATAAACACCCTTATTGCAAACTTCCTATGGTTTGGTGCAAAGGGTGAACAAAAGTATCATTTGATGCCATTGGAAGAAATCACCATGCAGAAGGAGATGGGTGGATGGGGTTTAAAAACCACTAAAATTTTCGATTGGGATTTTCTGACAAAAAGTTTCATGCATGCCATATTTGACTCTGGTTTATGGCAGGTGAGAGCTAAGAAGAATTATTTTAAAAGCATATCTTTACATGATTGGTTAAATATTGGGGTGGGGAATATAAAGAATGGATCCTATATTTGAAAGGGATTTATGAAAATTAAGTAATGGCTTATTGGAAATATTTGCTGGGAGATAGGCTCTGGTGCAACGGTTGGAGTCGGGATCGATCCCATTCATGGTTTGCAAGGCAATCACACTTTGTCGAATGAGATCATACAACATCTTCATGGTAGGGTTATTTTCTATATCAACCAAATACAAGATGATTCAAATTATTTACAACTCTATCTCACTTGGAAGTGTGTTGTGGAAATGGGATTAAATGGTGATTATGCCAATATATGGGATAAATACATTCCACAATTAATGTTCGTGGGTATTTTAGTTGGGCAATTCGATGATAAACTTAGTTGGAATGGTAGTCTTGTCTAGGGTCAAATCTGAGTGCAGGAGATCTATTGTTACATTACTTAATTTCCTTTAGGCACAATCAAAGATATGTTGGTTTAGGAAAGTTTGGTCCTCGGATATGCCTCTAAAAATAAAACTATTCATATAGCTTGTGTGGAATAATAAGGTTCTCACTTGGGAGAATTTTTGCAAGAGGGGGTTTTATGGTCATGATAGGTGCTATTTATGTTAGGGTTCTATTGAAAATGTTTTACACTTATTCATCTAGTGCCCTTTCGTCATTGCCATTTGGGTTAGAGTTTCATAGAGCATAAGGATTAATGCATGCTCATACTTCTAGACTATTGAATAATGCTTCAAGATGTGGATGCCACATTTTTGGGAGGACAAGGCTCTACCTTTCTTCATTTTCTAGGGTATTTGGCAAGGTAGAAACACAACTATTTTTGAAGATTTCCCTTTCGACATTGGCAAAATTAGTAACAACATATTTGCTTTTTACAAAGAAGAATATGGTCGGGAGGTTCGAAATATAAAGGCTAGAAAAATTAAAGCTATAAACCTTTTGGCTTTATATCCAGATGGCTTTTTTGTTGGGGCTGCACATTATATGGTTTGTGGTTGTGGTGTTCATATTGCTTTCTCCTCGAATGTTCATTATCAATTTTGCGGGGGGATTAGGGTCAAATTCTCGGGCTCAGGTTATAGCTATATGGGTTTTATTGTACTGCGTTAGGTGGCTTCATATGGATTCAGTGTATTATGCATTTGGCGACTCTCGGGTCACGATTGATTAGATCAATGATAAATCATCTTTCACGCCTCCACTCTTTAGCAACTGGCTACATAGGAGAGAGCTTAAGGGCTTAGTCCAACTACTTTCCTTTGCCCATGTGCTACATAGGAGAGAGCTTAAGGGCTTAGTCCAACTACTTTCCTTTGCACACAGAACACAACACAACACTATTGCTAACGCCATATTAAAAAGGGGCTCTCTATGCCGACAAGGGAGATTCACTATAAGACTTATATTAGGGGAGAATTCCATAGTTCTCGCATGATCCCTCTCATCTAAGATCTTTCTATCTTTAATGCTTTTAAATTAGCTGTAGAATGCTACTTTTATAGTTTTGGTGATAGAATGTTATATATGATTATGGTAGTAGAGACGAAGATGGTATAGTCTTTTCGGCCTTATCTCTGATTACTTGATGTCAATCTGATATGAGGCATATGTTTTGCTCTCAATATGGTGATATATCCATGGTTGTTTTTTGGGAATTGACCAGCGTTTGATATATCATGTTTCTCA
>Ga0115844_100225_pt1 | contig 14575 bp, 9 predicted proteins | sample InSIn1gowninarea_FD_83858 | JGI IMG/M metagenome (GOLD analysis project Ga0115844, IMG submission 83858) | reverse complement strand
TCATTTATAGTATTTCAACATTTTACTTTCAGCAACATATGGCATCATTAAACTTTCTTAATTAACTCATCCACTTGACACATCATTTTCACACACTCACACCTTAAGCAAACATGAGCTTGGTTAACACCGCTAAGACAAGACTTGAAACACTACACCTTAATAAATCAAGACATGTAGATTAAACCCACTTGGGCATCAGGGCCAAACAATCTTTGTAGTGTAGGTGTGGGTTTAGTGGGATAGGCTTCCAATAACACCCATTAGTCACTTTCATTAAGACATAGAAGTTAACATATTAGAGAGCTTAAAATCCTTCACCATCCCACGGTCAAATCTGGAGTGCGTAAGAAACCTTATTCATAGGGGGTTATGCTAGGTCATCGTGCAAGTAGTTCTCCTCGGGGCTACCCAACATGTGGCAAGGAATTTCGTGCGATGGTTGACTACCAAGAATCTTAAGACTCGACCACCCCCATGGGATGAAGGTAACCGTAGTGACCAATCTTATGAAAACACCTTATAGGACTGGTTGTGGGAAGTACTTGGTCCTCTACCCCACCGTTATCTGGAAAACTCTGCTTGCAGGGATCAGATTTCGTTAAGTAAGAAGTTCTTTGGAAGGTCATTTGTAACAGTAGATCTAGGATTGTTTGAGGATTTAGATCACCTATAGGCTAGAGGTATTTTTATTTGATAGGATATGTTTTCTTGTATTAAAGTAACATCATTAAAATATTTAGTTCACACTTGGCACCACTGCACTAGGTGTTTTCTTATTGTTTGTTACTTTTTTATTCCTATCATCATCCTTTAGCTTAGACACCATTGCACCTCCAAGGCATTTGTCGCATCGAATTCGAGGTCTTCACCCTCAATTCCTGTTAGGAAATATTACTCCTCTAAGTTGAGTTGGAGTTCATCCTCCCAGTCCTCCATCGAGTCATCATTCTGATTCTGTCGATTCATCTAGTTCATCCCCTGATTCTACGTCTTCTCAACCCCATATCGTCGCCATGTCAAGCATCAATGTGGGTGAGAGACCCCATGGTGGTAACCTAGGTGCTAACTAGGGTACCCCCACTAGCAAAACCCCCACTGATGTGGTCACTCCTTCTCCCTTACTTCCTTTCATGGCTGGTTTAAGTCTTCTAGATCTTAGCCAACTTATCAATGGTCCTCTTCTCCATGATCCCACTTGGTCATCTATGCCTACTAAAATCCCTCCAGACATCCCAAAGTTTGAAGGTAATCCTCGAGAAGATCCAAATAATCATGTTCACTCCTTCCACATGTGGTGTTCATCAAATTCTATTACTGAAAACTCCATCCATATTCATTTGTTCCAATGCACACTCACTAGATTTGTTGCTAAGTGCTACGTTGACTAGTTGAGAGAAACCCATTCTACTTTAGCGACTCTTGACACAACCTTTATTTCATATTTCCAGTTACCTCTTTGCTATGATACTGGTACCAAACTCTTGACTTATTTAATTCAACTTCTGCAACTCGTCTTTCTGACCATGTTCAGGAATGGCATAGAAGGAGGAGCATATGTAGAGCTCCTAACTTCGAAGACCGAGTCTATATGGATTAGTTTCTTAGGTCCCTATTGGACCCCATTGTCAAATATGGCATGTCACACTTCCCTTAATCTGAGGAAAAGGCACTCCAAATAGATCTAAAATTTTATCTAATTTACACCCAGTCATGTTATGTTTACACTGTCATCCCCGATCTGCTTAGGCCTAGTGTTGCTAATGCACCGAGGGCATCTCATTTTGCAGATGGCATAGTTGGAACCCTTTCACACCCTCAACCATATGCTACACCTAATATGATTTATGGTCAACTTCAAAGAGAGACAAATTCCACTTACAATTATCCCTCCCCCAATCCTCCTCAAGGAAATCCTTATCTAGGTCCCAACGCGCCATATGCATATCCCCATCTTCATCAACAGATTCCATTGCCAAATGTTGCACCCCCTGCTTATACCAATTTTACCCCATCTCCTTATTATCAGTATGCACAACCTAGCACTCCATATCCTTCAGCACCAATGCCCCAACCCCCTATGCCTACTCCCCCTCCATCGTAGCAACCACCTCCTCCACAAGGACAAGTGTACCCTCAGCAGAGTGGACCCAATCCCCCTAACCCCAAAAAAGGAACAAGGAGAAGGGTAATACGAACTCGTAGTCCCAAGGTAATCAAGGCAACCAGGGTCCTCCACACAATGCCCCTTAGGGTCCTTAACTTAATCCTGCAATCCAGTAACAGGGCGGTCAGCCTAAGCAGAATAAGGCTCTTCGTACGAACAAACCTTGTGCTTGTTGTGGATTCTATGGTAATTATACCCATGAGTATCCTCTTTTACCTTAGATGTGGCATGTATGGGAAGCTCAAGTAGCGTCCTGAGGATCGCAGCCCATCGCCCATCCTCCTCCTCCTTCATCTCAACTGGTTGTGCTTACCAATCCTTTTCCTCACCAAGGATACATAACTACCTAACCTACATAACGTCAGGAAAATCAACCAACTCCACCATCTATTCACCATGATTATCATATTCTTATGATGAATTCTGATGAGGTAAATACCGAGCAAGTCAACCTTTAGACTCGATCGCACCAATATGACAAGCCAACTGCTAAGTCTACGACAGAGTCCCAGCCCAAAGTGTCCACTAAGCCTCTATCGTCAGCCAACAGTACCTTACATATCCCTCCGCATAAGGTCAAGGTTATTCCCAAGATCCCCAAAGGTCTTTTATGTTGAAATGATTATTCTACCAAAGCCGCCCATACATATAACATAGTAGATAATTTGGCGCAATCTCCTACTGCCATATCAACACTGGAAGTTGTCCAGACATGCCCATCACAATGAAAATATATATTATATGCTATGGGCGTTATGGACCCTCAATATGATCAGATGATTTGCTTTCATGTTGATAAGTCATAAAATCCTCCCTTACCTTCATCTGTTGCATTTCAAATTCCAGTTTCCATTCGAAACACCTATTGGCTGGATAAATCAATCTTGCGGACAAGACCGATCTCGCTAGTATCAAAAGATATCTAGCAACAAGCAGAAAAATAAATCTATCTTTCTCTAAACATATACGATTCATAAATAAAAACTATAGAGGTGTTTAGACCCTACCTTAAGTCCAACGCTAGTTTGTACTAGCCATCGTTCAACTGTCCGAAAGAGTTTCCTTTTGAGAACCTGGAATCACAAACAAGCAAACATAAAATAACACCTACATAGCTAAGATCATAAATCATGTTCATTATGGTGATCAAGGAATCCATAAAATAAACCATAAAACACAGCTTATTGAGAAAAACAAACTTATTTGTATTAACTTTGAAGTAGAAGAAACTTACAACCTTTTCAACCTTGATGTTGAACAAGCTCTTCCCAGGGTCCGAAATAGGAATCTACTTTACTTTGACAAGCCTTACACTCTTCCAAATGAGATCAAAGAGGTATGTAATCTCTCCTCATAAAAGCTCAATTAGGAAGACTAAGTTCCAGTAGCATTTCACCTCAAAAATATTCAGCTTTCAACTTCCCTAGTAACCAGCCCAATGCTTCATTTTATAGTGCAGAGGAAGGAGGTTACAGGTCCACCTATGAAGGGATAGAGTCCTGCTTCAAAGGGATAAGCTCCTCACATCAAGGGGTTAGCTCCTTAAGGTATGGGATGCATGAAACTTAAGGGAGCGAACTTGCCACCTCAATATTCCTTCCAGAAGCTTCTAGAAATGACTCAAAGTGAGTTTTTAAGAATATACTTGTGCCTTTTTAACTTTTACAGGGGTTCGCACCTTTAACACAATGACAGTGCGGTCAGGTGCATTAGAGACATGACCATTAGGAGTGGGACCATAGGTAAGACAAAGAGAAAGTGAGGAACCAGATGAGGATGAGGATGTTGTCCAGATTAACCACCACAAATGAGTTAGTGAAGGGTCATTACTGAAGATGAGGATTTCATCCAGATAAACCACCATGAACGAGTTGGTGAAGGGCCGCAAGATGTCATCCATTAGCCTCATAAAAGTAGCAAGGGCATTTGTCAACCCAAAGGGCATAACCAACCATTCAAAAAGTCCTTCCTTGAATTTAAAGGTGATCTTCCATACATTTATGGGCTCTTGGAACCTGGTGATAACCAGACTTCATATCAATCTTGATGAAATACTTGGCCCCCTTGAGTTGGTCCAACAGGTCATAAATCCATGGGATTGGATACCTGTTCCTGACATTGATTTTGTTTAGTGTTCGATAATCAATGTAGAGCCTCCAAGTCGCATCCTTCTTCTGTACAAGTATAATCGGCTCCCACAAGGTGAGGAACTTGGTCAGATATGTCCTTTTTGTAGCAAATCCTAGATTTTCTGCTTGATCTCTTAATTTTCCATAATGGAGTAGCGATATATTGGCCCATTGGGTAGAGGTACTTCGGGAATCAGATCAATTGAATTCTTAACCTAATAATGCAAGGGTACCCCTATGAGTGAGGAGAAGATGTCCCTGTATTCTTCCACGACCATATCCACCTGTTTCTGCTTCTTGGAGGAACACTTCCTGGGGGCCATGGATGTGGCTATGACATTCCCCTTACTTTGAGAGGGAATCAGAAAGAAAACAAATTTCTGAATCTGGGAGTTGACCTTACTGCATTACTTAGCATAGATCAAAGAGATGGTGATAGGTGGGACTACCTCCGGTATCCTATATATTACCCAAATAAATAATAACAGAGAAAGGTCTAGACTCATATACAACATGTTGCTTCCATAAGTATGGTTGTCCTAATAATACATCACAAAATTCAAGAGGAGCAACATCACATAGTACCTCATCCATGAAGGGCTTGATATTGTAGGGAAGGAGAAATTGCTGGCTAACATGGAGATCTCATCCTTGGTGAAGCCACCCAATGGTGTACACTTGTGGATGTGATGTAGTTGGTAGGCCTAGCCACTTCACAACCTCTGTTGAAATGAGGTTCTTTTGGCTCCCGCTGTCGACAATGAATTGCATTCGAGAACCCTTCACCCACATCTGTGAGTGGAATAGGTGCTCACCCTCTTTTGGATCTTTAGGATCAATCTTCCAGATCTTGATAGTGGCCACAGTGGTGTTGGGCCCCGCGTCAATGATCCGCTTCCCTTTGGCATTCCCCTTGTGGGTTTTTAGCTCAAAGTTGGAACATGTGTCGGACTCAGAAGCATTCAACTTGGCAACCAATGACTGCTTGGCCCGACACTCACTTGTGTTGTGAGTGGAGCTCTTATGGAACTCACACCACTTTCCTACGTCCTTCTTTGTCTTTGTGGCATTGTTTTTTGCTTGCAGCTTCAATGGGTTATCCTACGTCGCCCCACCTTGGCTTTTCCCGTTGCTCTGCAATTTGGGGGCACCTTTCCCTTGCTTTGGATTCGCAGATCCAAAGTCTCCCTTTTTTCTATTTAAGCTTCCACTTAATATTGATAGTGTATTAGTACGCTGTGCGGAGTGAGGAGATGTCCAGGAACTCCATCTCATCCTTGATGTACCTATGTAGGCAGTCGCAACACTTGGGTACCAAATATTTCTCAGAATTCTTGATACCCAAATTTGTGTGAAGGGTATGAAAAACATTGGTAAACTCTTCACATCACCATGTTTTGAGAAGTTCCAAGCTTACCCGGAACCAGTTGCTACCCTAGACACCACTCGTTCCTCAAAAAACGAGTCTCCTTTAAACTCTTTTCAGACTCGTTAAATATGAAAAGATTGTCTAGAAATTGGCCTTTCCAACTCCTTAAAGTGATTGGAAGTGTCATCCCTCCTGTATATTTTAATATTTTTCGGACCTGAGGGATTATCTCACGAAAAAGTTCGAGTGCTTGTCTTTTTTGGCTCATTAAAGTGATCAGAAAAGTCATCCCTTTTGTATTATTTTACCCTTTTTCGAACTTAAGGGATTATGCTACGAAAAAGAACTGATGGAGTTTCCTTTTTGTCCCTTTTCAAACTCTCTAAACATGAAAAGGATCGAGTTATCCTTGTCGTTAAACTTGTTAAAACAATAGTGACAAACTCATCCTAGATGAGACAGAGCTTCCTTTTCGTCCCTTTTCAAACTCTCTAAGCATGAAAAAAACCGAGTTATCTTTGTCGTTAAACTCTTTAAAACAATAGAGATAAATTTGTCCACCTAGACAAGAATGAGTTTCACTGTCACTAGACTCGTTAAAACATAGCAACAGGTTTGCCCAAAGGGAAAATTATAGAACAAGCATATGTTGTCTTCCTCAAGCTTGACAAAAATAAAGAGGTATTGGTTAGCAATGACAAGGGAAAAAGGGAAGAAGACTTGAAGAATTTTACAGTAGCAGGTCACTCTTGAACATGAAACTTTGACTCCATCACCATGATTGAGTCAGGTTGGGTTATTTCGTTCACCGATCATTTCACCATTGGTCTTCCACACCATCCATCTGTTGGAGTTAACACTACCAATCCATCTCAGTGTCGCTGATATGTTCAAGAGAAGTCATTCAGTTGAGAAACCACAATCCAATTAATGCCTCATCCACTGCAATACCTTCACCCTCCATTTTTCATGACCGCCATTCCTGAACCTTGTGTCGTCAGATTGTTTTCACTTCCAGAAAATCATTTGCTTCGTTTCATGTCGTAGACGTGGGATATGTTAAGGCCTTCCTACGACGGGTCACTTCTTGTCAACATCAACTTATTTTCCTAGAAGTTGACTTAGAAACACCCCTTTTAGTACTTTGAAGCTTGCATGCCTCGATGGCAAGTTTCTCACTCTCAGCGATAGGTTGACATCAATGGCCTTCGACCGAAAGATTTTGCATGGTGTTCAACATTGGATCATATATTCACACCACGTGAATTGTACTGTAGTACCTTGAGGGTCATTATCATTATCGGTGATTCCTCTCACACTTGCTAACAGCTCACATTATTGGCTGGTAATTAGGCAATGTCTTTCCATGTTCGACTTCAGAAAATCTCTTCACATGGATCGACTTGTACATTGGGCGAAGATTGAATGAGTTTGAAGACCCCAGATCTAGTTTCATCTATCTAGGCTGCTATATATTTAGGGATATAAAGACATCAAATGTACAAAGAAGCTGCATAGATGGTCATCCGAACCAAGGATGATGACTCTACATTTGAAGAATCACCAGTCTGCATATGCAGACGACTATCTTTTCTATGTACATGAAATGAATTTATAAATTTGAGCATGGGGATGTCCGCCTCAACTAGATCATGAAAATTATATGATGATGATGTATTGTATTGTATCTTATACAGGTCACCTTCCAGTTCAAACCTCAGATCCTCATGATAAATCATTTCACCCGACATCAAAGATTTACGACTTCATGCTTTATGGGGCAACTGTTATGCACATATTTGGGCACTTCAACCCCAATCTTATATGTCGATAAACTAGGGATTTTCAACCCCTAGAAGTGTTGTTTCATACCCTAAAAGAACATGGTCAACTGATTACATCATTCCCCAAAAGTTCCACCTGAAAAACCATCTAGAATTGGCCTAAACTGGACCATACTGACTGCTCCATTGTCAAGGTGCGATGCATACTGACTTCTACACTAGCCAGATGCAATGCATATTGATGAGGCCTTTTGTAGGGTGTGATGAGCGAGGATGGACAAATGTCTGAGATAGTTTGCTAAGTGGATGCTCAGGGAGTCTTCTAGAAACTTCTCCTATGACACTTGCCTCTTTGAATTCGCCCAGGGATAGTAAGAGATCCAAGAATCTCCAAGTGGAACCAAATGCAACAAGTGGAATGACACTAATCAAAAACCTAGAGATGACTCACACCCTTGCACACATCTATAAATGGATCCCTCATCTGAGAGATCTGGAGGCTGGAATATTGTAATTTGCTAGGAAGTGTTGATAGTTTGTATTTGAGAAAAAGAATTGTATTGTTGGTGTGATCTTTTTATTTCATGAGGTGAAGAGGGCTTCATGCTGGGAGGATGATGCTGGATCAGACAACTGGGTTGTAATTCTCCCTTCTATATAATAAAGTTCTTCAAGTTTTCTTCCATATAACTGTGCAATTGTGAATGTTATTATTTTTGAATGCCATTGTATGTTCATTATATTTCTGATTCCGTAATGATTATGATATAATAGATAAAGATTCTTTGATGGTTCTTTGTTACTGTGTTTCTACAGGTACTCTTCAAGCGGGATAAGTACGGAGAGGAGTTGCAAGCTCTGTCAATGGGGAGAGAGATAAAACAAGGAGTTAAGCAGAAGATCCAAGTTGGTTCCTTTTTCTTTTTCTTATCTATTATACATAGAAGAAATCACGAATTGCTTTAAACTATTGTTTCTAGGGTAGCTGCCAAACCTAGAGGGCTAGTCGATCGAAAAGACACTAGTTTTGTCAGAAACACTTCCTATATATCATAATGGCGGAAACTTTAAGTAGCATTTTGGAAAAACAAAGAAAGGAAAGAAGCATCGCAGGGATCAGAATTGAAAAAAGTTAAAACAATAAACCACTCACTTTTTGCTGATGATACATTGCTGTTGGGAGGGGCTTCAACAATAATAGCAAGGAGGTTCAAAAAAGTTTTGGATGATTTCTTACAGGTATCAAGTGGGCTATTAAACAATGAAAAATGTAGGATATATGGATGGAATACCCCCCCAAGAACTATGCAAAGGATCTCACAAATCTTAGACATCCTTGTACAGGAAAAATGGACACACTTCTTATATTTGGGACTTCCAATCTCAAAAGAGAACATGAAGACAGAAATATGGACCAAAAAAATTGAAAAAATGAAAAACAAAATACAAAGCTGGGGTATGATGTGGTTGAATATGGCAGGAAGGGTAATACTAATCAAAGCACTCCTTGCAGCACTACCTATCGACCAATATGCAATAATCATGGCTCAAGCAAGTGCACACAAACAAATTGAGTTAATTTGAAGAAGTTTCTGGTGGCAGGGGGGAAGCAAGAAAATAAAAAATTTAGCATGGTTAGGTGGGAGCAAGTAGTTATTCCTTACGAAAAAAGAGGACTATCAATACGGATACCTAGGCTCATGAATGTAGCACTAAGAATGAAAATAATATGGATACTAATTATAGGAAAATAGAGCTGGTGGAAAAAGTCTCTTTTATCAAAATATATGGATGGCACTAGGGAAAGATTTCTTAAGGGAAATATCCCTATAAGATAGTGTATCCAAGTTTGGAAGCTGGTTAAAAAAATAATTCCATTAATGAGTAGATACATCTGTAAAATCCCAAGCAATGGAAAAACAATTTCAATCTAGGAGGACAGAATCATGGGAAAATAACCACTTCAGACCCATCTAGAAATTGAAGACATACAAGAGTGGATGAAAGGTAAAGGCTTTAACACTTTACACTCAATCTCTTTATGGAACCAAAAGGAGTGGCAAGACTGGAAATCTCAGCAATTTCAGCAGACCTGGAAGGGAAATGGAGCAAAATCAGGCAGTTCTTAAAAGGGGCAATGCCAATCCATCTTGGTGAGGAAGATGAATATCTCTGGAACCCAAGCAGTGGACATTATACAATTAGTACTGGATACAAAATCCTTCAAGAACAACCAAATCAACAAGAGTGGGATTCTTGGAAAATAGCATGGAAATCATAAATCTTGCCTAAGATAAAAATGTTCATCTGGACTCTTTTAAAAGGGAGAATATTGACCAGTGAAAACTTAAGAAAAAAAGGCTTTCAAGGCCCAACACGATGCCCATTATGCATGCAGGTTGAAGAAAATATTCATCATATTTTCCAAGAATGTATCTTCACCAAAGAATGTTGGCAGTAGTTGATAAGTCCTATGGAAATAAGAATAAATTTCGAAAAGCCCTTGTTATATTTTCTTCAAACCTTTGAGAAATCCTACCCATACACAAAAAAGAAAAAAGCCACAATTCAGAGGATATGGAAATGTATTCCAGTGGTTCTATGTTGGAAAATTTGGCTGATAAGAAACAAGTGTATTTTCAAAATCAAATTCCAAGGATAAGGAAGACCCTTTCAAAAACTTGGGGTCTAACCTCTGAAATACTCAATGTCAAAGGAATAGCTCCAATAGACAATCAAATCCTTCAATAGGAAGAGCGTGACTGGCTAAGCAAAGCCATAATAAATAATAATGGGCAAATAGGACGGAGGAAGACAAGCACAGGAGGTATATGGAAAATAAGAATGAGTGAACAGGAACTGACAAATTGGAGAAAACATCAGAATAGATATTGTCTATACATTGATGGGGCTTTAAAGCATAATCCAAGAAAGGTAGGTGCAGGGGGAATAATCCTCGATCCTGATGGGAAAGAAAATGTCACTTATGGATGGGGCTTGGGACAAATTTTAAATAACAAGGCATAAACATACAGTTTATTGATGGGAACAAGAATAATTAAAAAAAGAAAATTCCAAAATCCCATCATAATAAGAGACTCAACCATAATAATAGAGGCAATGGCAAGAAACAAAAAACCAAGCAATGAGCACATGAACATAATCTTTATAGGAATAAGGAAGAACTTGGAAGGCTCTGGCGATGTAATCTACAGACATGTCTTGAGAATTCACAATCAACATGCAGATTACTTTGTAAACCAAGCAGTGAAAAAAATGAAGGGCTTGTTCGTGAAAACTAGGAGGAATACCATAGCTCAGTTCCTTAATAACCAACAAAATCCTTATGTTTAAAGCTAACCAAATCCAAAGGAAAATCACAATGAGAAAAGCAATAAATCAAAAAAAGAACAGTTACAAATCAACAAAGGACACAACATTGCAGCAACAACCAGGGAAACATGGGAAAGCAAAGGAAAAAGCATGAAACTTCATGCTCTTGCACGAGAAACAGCAGGAAAGAAAGCACAGATCTAAGTCACAAGAACTACATTGTAATATATCTCATTGAAGTCAGGTTTCAGGCTAAGATAAAGCACAATAAGAATAGAGGGTACATTCATAAAAGTTGCAGCAACAATCTCAGCGAGGAAATCCCCACTTTTCATGTTATTATAGTAATTCTTTGGTCTCCAAGATCCCCCCTATCCTATCTAATAACCAATAGTGTTTCCTATTGACAGTGTGTAGACTTCATCTTAAGCTCCCACCCTTCTATTTACCCGTGCCTCATATGGACTTCAAAAAATCTTTCATTTGCATCTATTAATACCGTTGGATCCACACCTCAAAACTTTTTCCGTAGTGCTTCTCCCCCCGTTCTGATCAAATTAGGACCATCGATTGGGAGCTCAATCCAATGGTTGTTGTTTAGCCCGTCCATCCAAATCTGTGCACACTACCCACACCATTGATTTGTACACATAGGATCAGACAACTCTCACCAATTTCAGGCGGTCAAAAAGCACGAAGATTACCCGCCCGAAAAGCGGTTTTCTCTCTCTCCTTTGATGCTACGTGTCGCCCAATCAATGGAATCGGGTGACCCTTCCCTTTTACCACTTATGGTTTTTAACCTGCTCGATATACCACCTCCGTGTATAATCCCGCACTTTTTCTCGGTTAACTTGCAGACTTGTTCGTGCCCGATGACTGTCAATCTCCACCATCGACGTTTGTGACACATCCTCCAACCTCCTCTCCCATCAGCGCCTTTGGTTTATCCCCTCCACACAGCCTCTAATCCCAACCTCTACGATTTAACCTTGGCTACTAATCTTCTAACAACCTCATACGTTGACACATCCAACGGTTCTTATTTACGCAAAAAGGAAAGTGGACATTAGAAGCAAAAGAACAAGCATCTCAGGCAACATAAAATCAAAGATATACAACAAAATCTGGAGCAAAAAGTAGAGACATGGGAAAAACAAGCATACAAATCACATGGTACCCAACCCAATAAAGGAGAGAACTCTTCAAAAAAAAAGGAGAGAACTTGGACAATTTTGACAAGAAGAACCAATCAAATCAGGAGCATCCAGTCTTTAAGCCTTGAAAATCTGACATAGAGCTCATGACTTGTAAATTTTATTTCAAGTAGGTCAATTCTTTAGACAGTACACTAGAATTCACGTAAAAACTCATGAAGTCTTGAATACAAGTCTGGGAGAAGAGATTGTGTTCGTATCTCATGGCTTAGAGGTTTTTCATGATACAGTCTTTGTAATATGAGCTTGCTTTATTAAAAATTTTGATAAAAAATAAGCTACCCCACCTTGTTTAAAAAAAAAAAAAAAAAAAACTGAGGGCTTGAGCAAATGGCTTCTAGATCAAAACTTAGCGAGCAGATGAGTGGAGTCTAGGTGGGTAGATGGGTCATCCTTACTCATCTCCTTTTTGTAGATGTTGTTTTTCTCTTTTGTTTTGGATTGGAATGGAAATCGTATAAGTGTTGGATATCTCAAATCTTTATTTTCTAGAGCATGGGTTTGGAGATAAATAGACAAAAGTATGTAGATAATGCTTGCTCCTTGGAGAACCACCTTACAACACAATTTGATGTGTTATTACCTTGTGTTAATGGAAATTTAAATAAGGATATAAAATATCTCATTTTTGTTATCAAACGTAATAACTACAAGAAGGTAGATTTTCAGTGGATCATTGGTAAAATTTAACAAAAAAATATTTATGGTGTAATAAATGGCTTTCTAGAAGTGACAAGCGAGTCCTAGTTAAAACGATGTTAGAAACAACCTCAATATGTTGACACCTTTGGCACATCTTCTGAAGGGTACTTTAGAGAATATTTGAAATTTATGCTTCATTTACCTTTGGAGGGGTAGTGGAGATTACAGAGGCTTGCATTTGGCGAGCTAGAAAAAAAATCTCCCAACCCAAGGAATGGGGAGGGCTGGGTTTAAAAGATGTATATAATTTTGGTAAATCTCTTACAGCTAAACCACTTTAGAACTTTATTTTCAGATCCAACCTCTAGAGAGATGTCATTCTAGGTAAATACATCACTCATAACTCTAGAAACGAAGATCAAACAAAGGGATACAAGATGTCTCCAATCAATAGAAGGCATTATCTCTTTCCTTCCCTATGATTGGACACTTTCTTGCTTGTAAAGTTGGTTTGGGATCTTCAATGAGAATAGGTGTCGATGCCAATATGGGGTGTGGTGAGATTTAACAAAGTATCCTATCAAACAAGAAATATAACCAGAAAACGAGAACTCTAGCAAAAAATCCCCCAAAAACATGAAAAAACAACCTGAAAACGAAAAATGTGTATGCTAGAGAAACATTTTTTTAGGATAATTTTTCTATAGTTTTTAAAAATGATAGTGAAAACCATTTTTTTTGCACGAAAAACATGGAAAAACACCTTGAAAACAAAAAGTGTTCGTTTTTTGGGGGGTAAATTTTCAACATTTTTTAGCAATTGCATTAAAGATAAAATATCATGGTTCGAAAAACTTCAAAATTTCAACAATTTTCAGGCATGTCATTAAAGATAAAACATGATATTAACCTAAGACAACATGACAGATTGCAAACAAAATTTAAAAATCAACCCTCAAATTGACACACAGTGGGGGTGAATTTGACCCATTGCAATGAAAATTTAAAAATCAACCATTAATTGATGCACTGTGGGGATGAACTTGATTCATTGTAATTAAAACTTAAAAATCAACTAAGAAATTATCACATAGTGAGGTCGGTTTGCTAGTGTAACAAAAAAAAGGGTAAAAATAAATAAATTAGATAAATAATGAAAATTGAAGAAACAAAATGTTATTTATTAATATTTTTTTTTAAATTAAAAAACACACACACACACACACACACACACACACAAATTAAAAAATAAAATGAAAATAGATTGCAAAAAAAATTTAAATAGAAAAAAGTTTAAAAATTTTAAAAGGACAAAAAAATAATGATAAATAATTAAAAAAAACTGTTTTTTAAATATATATTAAAAAAATTAAAAAATAGATTGAAATTTTACTTGTGATTTCTATCGAAAAGATTCTTCTTAATGTAATATGAATCACAGAGACATTAAAAATATAAAAAAACAATTTAAAAAATTTAAAAACATTAAAAACATTTAAAATATATTTGAAAAAAATAAAAGAAATATATTTAAAAACAAATCCATTGTTTTTTTCTTTTTGAAATTTCTTAGCTCGGCGGCAAGTGCTGCAGTTGGGGCTAGGGGTGGTGTGCCACCCCTCAACCCTTCTTGCGACCCTTGTGGCACGACTGGGGAGCGCACAAGCCATTTGTGTTATATATGTGTGTGTGTGTTTTGTTTTTAAATATTTTTACTTTATTTTAATATTTAATATTTTAAAAGTGTTTATTTATTTATATTTTTTTAATAATTTTTTTGAACGTTTTTTTTCAATTCTTTTTTCTGAATATATATTAAGTTTTGTTGTGTTTTTTTTTTTTTTTTTAATTTTTTTTTTTTTTTTTTTTTTTTTTTTTTTTTTTTTTTTTTTTTTTTTTTTTTTTTTTTTTTTTTTTTTTTTTTTTTTTTTTTT
>Ga0115844_100224_pt1 | contig 14603 bp, 12 predicted proteins | sample InSIn1gowninarea_FD_83858 | JGI IMG/M metagenome (GOLD analysis project Ga0115844, IMG submission 83858) | reverse complement strand
TGAGGAGGAGAAGAATAAATGACTAGAAGAAGAACTGCAGGAGGAATGAAGGACCCAGGAAGAAGCCAAGAAGAAAAGACAGAAAGAGGAACATAGAGCGATAGAAGAGGAAGAGAAGAAGAGGTTGGAACAAGAATTGAAAGAGGAGGAAGAAAAGATTAAGAAGGCTGAAGAGCTCAAAAGGAAACAAGAGATAGTAGAGAAAGAAATGAAATGACTAGAAGAATAATAGAGGGCCAAAAGGGAGGATGAAAGGAAGAAAGTTAAATGGGGAGAGAGTAGTAAGATGTTCGAACTGGACAAGGAGCAAGATGAACTACCCCCATTAGATGTCCCTCCTTCCACTCCCCTCACTGGAGGGCACCTTCCCTTGCAAGAGTTGGGCTTCTTAGAGGAGTAAGAAGAGGAAGTCTTAGATCTCACCAAGCTCACCTTTGATCAAGTTAGCCATAAAATCATGCAGGAAAGGAAGAAGTTTTGTGCCAGAAACCCAATAAAACCTTTGTCTTTCACCGTAGCCAAAGAGATTATGCCCGACACCATTGTGAACCTAGAGATGATATCCTCGACAGGTACGTATTTCATAATGGCCATGGAACATAATGTGGCACACATGAGCAAGTAGATTACAAACCTTTAGAATAGACTTTATGCATTAGAATAAAGGGCCATCAGAGCAGACGAAGCTAGGAAAAGATCAGAAGAAGAAAATGTAGCCCTTCAGTTGATTCACTCAGGCACAATGGAATTACAATCAACAATCAAAGGAGAGGCAGAGACCCTTAGAGAAGCTATGGAAATGGTCTACAAGGAAACGTCTAAGCTACACCACATAGTGGCCCCAATTTTGACTATACAAGCCCACATAGAGGAGAGAGTCACAATAATGAAGGAGGTTCTGGTTGATATAGATAGTATGCATGAATGGTGTATCAAGTACATAGGAGCACAAAAAGTGGTCCCCAAGAAGGAATGGATCACCATGAAAAATGACAAGGTGAGCTCTACATTAAGATCCAGTCGAAAGAAAAATTAGCCAAGGATGAAGACATGGTGTTAGTTTCATATCGATACCCTTTTTGCATCCTAGAGTCTATGATCGAAATTCACAGAGTTCCATCCATTGAGGAAGTTGAACACGTAAGGAAATGAGAAGACATCTCAAGGGAAGAGCAAGCCTTCGCTGATACATACAAACATGCATCCCTTGTAGAAGACCTGTCCATTACCAAAGAGAACATCATACGCTATATAATGGATTCGGTAAGGATGTACACCAAATAGGTAACTTTGAACAATCAAGTGAATGCCAAGAGGACCACCCTCATTCAAGATGCACTCGAATGCCTACACAAGCACAACGAAGAGTAGTCGCAGATCACTCCTATTGCAGACGAGTACAAGCTATGGCACACATACATAATGGAGTACCTCAACCTAAATGTCCTAGAACTCACTATTATGAAATTGATATATTAGATTAGCAACTAATTTTGTGATATTTGTTAATTAGATAGAATAAGAGAGTTTTCTTTTGAAATCTAGTAGGTGATAAGGAAGTCCAAAAATCACCAGGTATTTGAAAGGTCATGATGAAGCCCAAATGTTAGGGGTAGTCCAAGAGTCACCCTCATTCTATAAATATATCCTCATGATACATTATACTGGAGCTTTTGTTTTTGGCTTCTTCCTGGGTTCTTCATTCCTCCTGCAGTTCTTCTTCTAGTCATTTATTCTTCTCCTCCTCTTCCTGGAACCTCTTCTTCTCTAGTTGGCCCTCGTCACTAGATTCTTGAGACTATTTGAGCTCTTGTTTCCTTTTCCTCTTGAGTTCCTAATTTTTCCTTGCTAGGGTGGTGTTCTGTTGTTTGGTTATTGTCTTCTGCTTCTGGGTCACTAGGAATATCTTTGTCCTCCTTTCCTTTCTTCTTCTTAGATTCCCACAGGATTTATGTGTCTCCTATTGTTTCTTCTTTAGAGTGGAGGCTCCCTCCTAAAGACTAACATTATCCTAGGAGTGTACGAGGAGCTCTTCATCCCTTTCTTACTACTCACTAGGTTTGAGTTCCCTATTAGTGTTATATGAATTCTTTACCCCATCCTCATGGTCTTGTCTAGTGTGCAAATATGACTAGTTAAACTTTGCCTTCTTGTAGTGGTCATCCACGAGTTTCTCCAGGTAGTAAGTTTGATAGTTGAGGTTTACAAAGTGACTACCTTCCAAAGCCTCGACCTATACTTCCACTTGTTTGAAGTTATCAACAACGTATGCTCCAATGATGAGTAGGAAGTTCAGTCATGGTTTCTTCTTCCCTTTGCTTAATACCTTTGAAAAACCTTGCATCATCTGGTAGCACACTTCTCGCAGGAGCACCTTATCTATGAAAAAATAGAGTAGAGCATGAGGGACCTTATGAGTACAAAAAAATTTGATGAACGTACCCTCTTGGATGGGGAACTAGTGTGCTACTTTGACAACAATTTCCATGGCTCTCTTTGACATGCACGGGAGCTCCTCCCTAAAAAATCGTTGGTACAGAGGGGCGATAAAATACTTAGAGATGACATCTATCATACCCTTATAAGTAGTAACCTAGAAGACCCTATTGTGGTGGTGCATGAGGCTCGCTACAAATTTATCCCAGTTATAGATCCAATTATTGAAATGACATCTAGGAGGTATGAAGCCATGTCGAATTCTGATGGCTGCTTTGGCTCTGGATTCTTTGCTGAAATGATGTTTGTCCTTAGGGCTGACACCGGAATACTTGCCCAGTTAAATATTTTTCCATGGGAGGCGACAACATGCATGAGGGTAACCCAGGTACCGTGGAATATGTAGCAGTCTGGTTTTCCATATAAGAAACATATCATGGCAACAATCAGTTGGTAGACTTTCTCAGCCCCTCTATCATGTACATTTGATCTACTCTAACCTGGAATTTAGATGAGTGTTGCCACCATTCCCTTAGGATGTCTTTAGTCAATATCGTGAAGGTGGAGAGCCACCAAGTATTGAAGGTCTCTTTCTTCTTAGGAAGCCTTTAGTAAGTGGCGATATCTGTAGAAGAGATCAAAGCTAAGGGTGTACTAGTGTGGCCCCTTACCATCCAGGAATCTATGTAAGTGTTTTGTAGGATCCATTCCGTAGTTTAAGTGCATGGAAAGACTGGAGGGTGAGATGTTACCTTGTGGAGTTTAGACCTCTTGACATTCAGGTACACTAGGAAATCTTCCTGAGTTTCCATTATTTCTAACTTGGAGAACTCGTCATAGACGTTATACTAAGAGAGCCTTGAGGTCCTACTGATATTGCAGGTCATGTCTCCATAGATGGGTGGCTCCTCATATTGGTATATCTCCAATGAACTACTTCTCGAGCTTCTACAAGCTTTCTTTTTAGTTGGAGGTGTCATCCCATCTTCAAAAGAGGATATGGATATGCACTCAAGATCTATGTCACCTAGCATGTCGTACAAACAATCCCATGATAAGAGTGACAACATATAAAATAATGATGAAGACTAATTAAAACAAGTTATCTTCAGTTGCTGTAAAAGGAGCGTTTAGGTAGGTGGCAAGGAAAAATGATTGCAGGGGTTGCAAGGGAAGAAATGAAACCTAGCGACCAAGTGTAGAATTCGCAACTCGCGGGGTCATAGGAAAATAGGGAATCAAGGTCGCGAGGTCATAGGTTGAGAGGGATCACAAGGTCACAAGGTTGCACAGTCATGATGGTCCTTAGGTCATAAGGTTGCGATGGTCGCTAGGTCGAAAGGTCACAAGGTCTTTGGGTCGCGACGGTAGTAGGTCATAGGGGTCGCAAGATTCATGCTATCACGGCTTCAAGGCATGTGACTAGTTGTTTTGAGCAAACAACGAGGGCATTTCAAGGCTCCAAGGGTTCTCTAGATCTCTAGAAGTCCATGTGGTCAAGCTCATGGTGGAAAGCAGGGGTGGTTAAGGGTGAGGAACGACTGTGAGGGAGGTATAGGGATTGCATTAGGTTAGAGGCATTGGCTTGAGGTTTGAGGTGAAGACTTAGGATGAAAAGCAGATAATACCCCCTGAGAGGAATATGTAGGGTTAGGATGGAATAGGGTGACACTTGGATGGAGAAATAATTGTAGGGAAGGGGAAAAGTCACCTACTTGTGGCAAAATGTGCACACGCCCTAGGTCACAATCCTCCCTTTCTCCTCATGCAACCAAGAAAAGTTGTTACTAATGAGAAAGAGCAACTTACTATTTATAGATTTGGTTGCACGTGCAGTAGTCACATGGGTTGTGAGCCATTGTATAGGGCAGGAGCATGACCTTGTGACCTACATAGGTCATTGGGTTACAAGGGTCGAAAGTTCACAAGAGAATGGAGTGCGACCTATGTGACCTATGCAACCTCAATAGGGTCTCAAGGGTCACAAATTGCAGATATGCTACCCATGTGACCCATGCAACCCAGTGATCTATTGGTCATGTGGTCGCAAAGGTTGCAAGGGTCACAAATTTCGAGGACCTGACCAATGCAACCTGGGCTGACTGAGTCACATGGGTCACATCAGTTGCATGCAATGGGGAGGTCACATTGTTCACCTATGACTACATGACTTGGGATGGATTGTGACTATGCTAGATTTGAAATAAAACCTTAGGTTTTGACAAGGCTTTCAGGTCTCTCTAGATCTTGAACCGATTCTTAGGATGTGAGCAACTCCTATAAGGAAATAGGGTCTCCTAAATTTTGAAAGGTTTGAAATTTTGGAGGGGTTGTTGTAGTGGCTACAACATACTCAAAGAAAATTACTATCTACTCTAGACCCTAAGAGAGGGAAATTTCAATTGTCATTCCTTAAGCCAAAGGTTCTAGTTCCTAAAAGTGAAGAGCACTTCAAAAATCCAGTATTTTCTTTTGATACGAAGAAGATTCATCCAATAGATAAGATTGATCTACACAAAGATGCTAGTGAGATGATTTATTTGTCCTTGACATGTTCTACCATAGCAACTTCAAAGTTGTAAGATTATCTAAACAAAGTTAATTCTCAACTTAAACTAAAAAACATGTCCTCATTAGTTAAATATACAAGGATAAAAGGTTTGGAAGATTTGGTAATTAAATTAGGATTATATCCTAATGATGCTAATGTTGTTGTAGAAATTATCAAGAGCAAGAATGCATATATTCAAGAATTAAGAAGGCAGTTGAAATTACCCAAAAAAAAACATCCTTAAACTCAAGAAGTCAGGAAATTGGAGAAAGAAAATGAAAATATGTTGCATATGATTTTTTAGCAAAACATTCAGATTCAAAAGATGGAAGAAAATATGGAAAAAATATTAAAGAGAAGGAGCAGTAGATGAGTGCAGGGATTTCTACAATATAGACAAAATCAACTAGCCAAGAAGTTGCCACTAAAAATTTGTCAAAATCTATGGGAGATGTATCATTAAGAAATGTTGAAATAGAAAAGCTAAAGCCATCACTACAAAGAATGGAAGAAAATAAACTTAAGGCAAATAATGCATACATCTCGGAAGTGCAAAAGAATTTCAGGCTAACTAAACAAGTTGAAAAAAATGCAGACGAATCTACTAGCGCACAGACATTAGCACAATCCAAAGAGAAAATATGGATTGATATCAATTCATTAATTTCATAAATGTGGACATCTATTGAAATTATTTTTGAATAGGAACAGTTGGTACAAAAAGCCAAAGCATCCATAATAGAAATCAAAGAAGAATCGGACCAAAAACTAGGAGAGGAAACAAGGATAACCAAAGTGCTAAACTCCAAAACTAAATATAAGCTTGAACACTTGGGAACGAGAAAAAGACATATACAGTACTAGAAGTTAGAAAGGTATTAAAAAAAATAAATTTAATGTTGCATATGGAAAAAAATGTCAAAAATTAGAAACTCAAATCAAAAAGTTTCATATAAAGTTTTCTATCTTTCAGAAAAAGGGACTCCCCTCCTTAAGAGATTCTCGTGGAAAATTTATTCCACTAGAAAATTACCAGTACATGTTACATGATATAGAAATTGATAAATCAAAGTTTGATCAAGTAAGAGGAATCATAAGTGGTAAATATTTTCTTGAAGGTTTGGAGAACGATCTATTTATTTCTCATGAGGTTTATCATATGTTTATTACTAAGCAAAATTTTGAGAAATATACAGAAGTGGATGAATCTTATAGGAGGGTAACTAAATTTTCATGTCCCAATGATGAGAAATGGGATAACTTCCTTGAACTTCTTGAGTGAACTAAAAAAAAAATTCTAGGTGGAAGAGAAGAATATCAATAAATAAAATGCATATTTTTAAGAGTCAATATAGTAAAGTCAGGAGCACAACTAGCAGGATCAGATTTTAAGGTAGTGGTTACAAACAAAATCTTCGAATAGTGTGTTGTTTCTATAGATCAGTTGAAGAATTCCTATTTTGAATTGTATTAATTAGAAATATCCAAATTATTTTGGATAAAACTTTATTTTTGTAAAATATTGTATTAATATTAAACATTTTTGAATTATACTCTATATACACATTGTAACTCGAATTAAGAAAGGTTGAACCTTTGATAGAACCAAGAAAAATCATTGTACTTTCTACAAGTTTTTGAAGATAGTTAAAGGTTCTTGACTTCAATTTTAGTAGAAATTGTGTTCATTTGATTATTTCTGGTATATTAATTTATTTTTTCCATCATATGTTCCAATAACATAGGAGTTAGGGTAAGTCTAAGTTAAATATTAACTTCCCTGATGGCCCACTACAAAGTTATAATCATCACTGAGAATAAGTAATTAAACAAGTTTTTTAAATTAGCACCTCTCAATCATTTAATGATTTCCTTTCCTCATCTCTTTAATGTGTATGCCTTGGCTCTAGAAATTTATCTACATGCTTCTACTAGATCTGGTGGATTAAGTATTTAGGTTGAATGTTTAATTATCAAATATATTCTTTTTTTCCTCTGTCAAAATAAATTGAAGGCTCTATGTTGTTATTATTGAAGGTATGCATTTTGAGAAGTATTTAGAGGTTTCTGGATTATATTGATGTAAATGGAATGAATCATTGGTCATTCATTTAAATTGAGTCCCTCACCTATATTCTTTCGCACAACTCTCGAGCCTAGAACTATCTATAAATATGCAATAGAAATCATCTCCAACTAAGAAAAAGATTTCATCCTCGAAAATGAAACACCTTCAACAACTTTTATGTCACCAAATATCTATCTACAACATGAGGAATTTACTAATATTTAACACCACATATCATCAATCAATGAATCCTCCTACGTAATCAAGTAGTTAATATGATCATTTCACAAAATCCATAGGAATGCACATCATCCCATACGAGTACAAACACCCTAAAATCATTATCATCCAAACATCCTCCTCTATAATTATCATCTTTGTGTGTGACAAATGTACCCCAAGCCACTCTCACACATCTAATACTTTCCACCCTAAGAAATTGACAAATTTACCATCTCCAAATGGCTTAGTGTGAGGTTGAAGTGGCATAGCCTTAAGGAATACCTCTCCTAACTCCATGCTCTACTCCTACTCCTGAAGGTGCACCTCATGCTATGAAGTAAGCTCTATTGAATTTTGGAAAAGGCCCTCAGTATCCTAGGAGCTATCGTCCATATTTCTTTGTAATTTATCTTAAAAAAGGAGGGTAGGGTGAAATCCTACCATCACTCTATTCATGAATATTCCTGTTAGGGGATTTATATATTTATATTAATTTCCATTCACTTTAAAATGTCAACTGAGGTTCTTAAACTTAGAGCTACAAAATATCACTAGTCTAGGCAACTTAACAAACCTATTTAGAATGCAATGCTTTTTTTTTGAAAAGCTTCAACAAATTAATATAAATTGTTTCTCTCAAATCACTGTAATTGATTACTTTATCTTCCTAGTACAAAATCAAGTAGCAGACTCTTATCTCTATTATAATTCCTAATTGAAATCCATTTGAATCCTCTAATCCTTTAATCCAAACTTGCCTTAGTTATGTTATCAATTAACCAGATCTAATTCGAACTCAATTAACTATTAACTTGAATAAGACTAACCTTATAAAAGTTCCACTCGCTCAGAATTCTAACTTCTTCAATCAATAATTAATATACCAAGTCTTCATTCAAACCTCAATCTCTAAGAATCAACACAATCAATTCCAATTCTAATCCTATTTCTTATCAATTAACATGCAAGACTAGGAAGAATTCTTCAACTCGAAAGGAAAATTTAATAGATTAAACGAAAGTCACGAAAATTAAGTGCTAGGTCAAAATCAAAAGCTTACATAAATTAGAAATGAAATCTACATAAATTTGGTACTTATAGAAAGCTATGTAAATTCGGTACTTATAGAAAGCTACAGAAATTTGATACTAGATTTCTAACTAAAGCTAACTGATATAGATTGGGAAATATTAGTGGTGGGTCCTTTCCATGACCTGTGTCAAGCTAGGGTAACTATAGAAAATCATATTATTCACAACAGATCAATAATTAAGGAATAAAATTTGAAGTATTATATTATAAGTCTTCAATAAAACCAATACATCATAACTTCCATGGTCAAATGAAAGAATGTAGATGTTCTAGGAGAAATATTATGTCTAAGATATTTTTCTTCCTCTCTTTATTGCATATATAGGTCCTATTTTAAAACAGAATTGATCTTCTATAATCAAAACTAAAATTAGCTCAGGTTTAAGCAAATAAGCCCACTTTGACTAAAATAGATATATGCTACCTCAAATGGTTGATAATTTGATTGCTTAGTTAAGATGCCTTCATGGATATCTTAGACAAGCTAAAAACAACACAAAACCATATTCTCGATCCCATCAACAATCTTTTGTTCCAGCTAGAAAAATCCAAGATTTCAGAATCTAGTACCGAAACTTTGGAAACTATTGAACTGGTACCGAAATTCTAGAAATTGAAAGCCTTTTTGTTTGGTGGAATTTGGGTTTTACTATAAATTTAACTAAGGGTTGGACCTTCACACATTTGAGCTAATTATGATACAGTGAACATAAATACATCCATAACATGTAGCTGCAAAACCCATTTCATAAAATCGTAACTTAAGAAATGCTAATATGCCAACCTTAACACGTGTATAAGTACCAAATTGTCAAATTAGAGTAATATAACTTGTTGTTTGGGAACATAAACATATTAGTAAATCGTCATTGGAAATTCCATGTTAAAAACTCATTTAACCATTAAAAATATAAGAATTCATTAATATTTAACGACATGGTAAAATTAATGCATTTAGTGAAAATTGGTAATATAATAGTTATGGAATATGTTACAAAAGTATGAATATGGATTGTAAATGGAAGGTTTGGATAGCCAATAATATAACCTATCTGGGGTCCAACATTCCCTCATGCCTAATATTTTGCATGTCCTCATGAAAACTAAACCCTTACTTATTACATACTTTTATGACATTAGTTCTTGTGTAGGTATTGGTTTTTGCGGAACAAGAGTACATAGAGTGAAACAACATTCTTCTCAATTGATAAAGTCATAAATTCGATTTCTTTTACAATTAGAGTAATATAAGTTGAAGACAGTGATAAAAAGATGACTTATTGACGGAATTTTTTTTTCCATACTTTGTGATTTCTTTTAAGACCAATTCTTATTTGTGGTTCTTTTCTTCATCCTTTTTAGTAGCAAATACTTCATCCTCTATTTTGAACATTCAGATGATGATTTTGTGAACACTTATGATGTATAAGGAGAAGAAACCATAAATTCTACTTTGTATTTATGAACCACAATAAATTTTATTTCTAATCTTATGGTCATATAAGAGGATACACTTGATTATAGATGAGGGATTATAAATGGCGGGTTAAATTTTTAAATGATTAAATTAGTGGAAAAATATAGTATTGTTTGAAAGATGAAATGTGTAGTGGTTAACTATCAATTTTACCTTAATCCTTAATGAATTAAAGAGTTTAAAACATAAATTTACTCAAGTATACCTTTTTATTTATGATTTATACTATGAGCTCCAATGGAGGTTGTATGGAGCTAAAGGTGAAGAAGAGTAAGGTTGAGAGTCTGAAATTAGTTGATGAGTGCTCTGATCTGTTGAAATAATTTGAAGGTAATGGAATGGAGATGCTGAAAATAATCCAATGGTCCCAACAACCACTCCCCCATTCTTGAGGTTTTGCATGTGTTCATGCAAACAAGGTGAGGTATTGAAGAAGTGAGGAGGTTGTTGAGATGGCTGTAATATAAAAAAGAACCTAGAAAACAAAATAATGGCACTAATGAGATGAATATTAAACAAAAAGAAGTCATCCTGGATTTATTAAAATGATGTAGAACTAACACCAAGCATAAAATAGATTCCAAATAACTTATTACATATGATTTCATCAATCCTTAACAATCTTATGCTCAAGAGAAAGAAACACTCTACTTCTTTGTAGATACAAAAGGAGGATGCTTATTATGATCACAACAAAGGATGAACCAAAGAAAAATTAGTTATTACTAACCAAATCCCAAAGTCTTATCATTATCAAAATATTAAAGATAATCTTTGCAATTGAGTTTTATTAATTCCCAATGATCATATGCCCCACTTATAAGATCATTAAATCTTAGATATCATATGAAAAACCAATGATAGAGGTATCAAGGTTACTTTAAGATCATTGTTTAGAAGCAGATTTATGTAGTTAGTTTTTCCCTTGAACTCATTGACACATGCTTCCTTTTTATTGTAACACTATAGAGTAACCATAATACATGTAAACAAAAATCCTTGGTTTGGTTGACACTTCTTTAGATAGAATGCATTGTTTCCCGTGAGCATCCATAGCCCCAATGGATTTTCTTAGTGGTACCACAGGTCAATACTTGCTGCCAGCAGGTGTCCATAGCCTCAACAAGTTAATGTCTTAAACCTATTTTACACTGAAGGCTCTAGTCCCATGTTTCCTACCATTTTTTATTTTTATTATATACATTGCTTTCGTAATGGGTATGTGGGGGAGCGGCTTTAGACAAGTCCCTTAAAGGCATATGATGATACCCTTCAAAGTGACTTTGATTACCTACATAACGTCTTGGATGCATATCAGGTAAACACTTCTTCTCACTAAAGTCACTATACATCACTCTATGCATAATTGAAGCCAAGGCATGTCATTAGCACCCACTACATTGACAATTGGGTCGTATTCTGAAAGGGACTCCTACACCAAATGGTGTGAGGTATGATTAGGACTTTATATTTGGGAGATCCCATAAGTGTTCATAGGCCTGGCACCATCTACATATTACCACATAAGAAACAAGTGGAACAAAATATATAATTACTTTTTGACACCTCGTTCCCAAATATTGTGTTCTATAGATAATCAATCCTAGAAGAAGATAAAGTGAAGAATCAATTGCAATGACTACTAGAGTAAGAAGTAATTCAACAAAGAACCTCACCTTCTAGGTCACTTTTCATCATAGTACCCAAGAAGGACGGGAATTGGAAAATGTGCATTGATTATAAAGATTGAAGAAGATTTCCCTCAAGGATCAATACCCTTTTCCCATGATAGATTATTTACTAGATTTGTTGTAGCATGCCAAGTACTTCACCAAATTGGATCTAAATTTGGGATATCACAAGGCATGATTTAAATACAAATACACCTAATACCATCCTTAAGGCAAGGAAAAGTCTATATGAATGGCTAGAAATTACTTTTGGTTTATGTAATGCACCAATGTAGGCCTATCTTAACCATGGATATAACAAGAGATGAGAGGGACAAAATATCTTGAGCTGCAAACCCTTTCTATAGTGTAAAACTTAAAAGAATTACACTTCCAAAGTTTTTATCTCTCTAGGTACTTGATAGATATTGGTTAATATATATCTCTCTCTCTCTCTCTCTCTCTCTCTCTCTCTCTCTCTCTCTCTCTCTCTCTCTATATATATATATATATATATATATATATTCATTTTTTAAATTAAATTTTTGAATGCATATATATATTTGCTCCATTCATAATTAACCCTTAATAAAAGGGTGAAAATGTAAAATAATGATACTTGAAATGCTATAACAATAGCAATTTAATTTTTCAATTACTTTATATATATATATATATATATAATAGGTTATGGGCCATGGTTTCACGTGACGTGAGATTGAGGGCCTATACTCTAAAAAAATACATGAACGGGTTGACAATTGTGTTTCAATAAAACACTTAAGACCTCATGTCCATAATGTTATGCAACCATGATTTAAAGTGCTTATTGCAATGAACAAGTCGACAACCTTGAATTTTCACAGACTGGGCCACATTTGGTGATTTTCCATCAAACTAGTATTACACTAAACTTGTGATAAGAGAACATGAATGAATTAGAAGTATTTTGTAGCGTAAAAATAGTTTGGAGGAAAAGTTAGAAAATTGGCAAAATTTGGTAATAGCGAAATTTATGAAGTCACTGATAAACCCTTATATTTTCTAGAATTACAAATTTGGGCAGTTTAACTCATTTTTTCTCACAAAGATAAGAGATTAGAGATTGAAGATTTCATGAAAAAATTAAGAGGAACTAATAGAAGTGGTAAATGAGTTGAAAATAAGGACTTATGCCTGATAAAGAGATGAAGTTAACTAAAGTTCTAAAACTAAAAATATTTGTCCTTATTCTTTATGAGCATGATTGACCTAGAAAGAAGGTAACAATTGTTGAAGTTGATGTTATTAGTTTTGCTGGTGTGTGATGGTGCATTGATCATAGATCAAAGATTCTTGAAGGTGATTTTGATGGTGTTTGGGGTATGTGCTTCAGGAGTGATTTTTTTTTGTATGAAAGGATGTGGCCTTCATTTTTTTTTTTTTAAGCTACAGTAGTTCCTTCCTTTTCTAATAATAAAACAAGTTGTTCCATATACAGAATTTTGGTGGCTTCAACTTGCACATGTGGGAAACCAAGTCTGTTGGCCACCTAAGTCTATTATATGCCATCCAGTACAAAAATTTTATGAGTCTTTCAATCTAAGCTAAATACACTTCACATCTAGAAACATTGTTCATGTTCTGAACTAACATAAAAACACAAGAAAAGTAAATGCTAGCCGCTAAAAACCCAGTAAAAACTGGAAGTTAAAAAACTATTCCTTTCTATCCTCTTTATCAGATTCCATGATAGCTGGTGCAGCCACATAGTCACTTGGCACGAAAGACAGCTTCATCATACGTTGTTGGATCTCATCCAGCTTGCTATCTTGCATAAACAACATAATTTGCAAATTTTTCATGTCCTTTTTGAGGTTGGACATACCTTGTGCTATTTTCGCCATCTCTCCCGTCACTTGTTCCAGGGCTCTGGCTAGCAAATGCTTCATGGCCTAGTGAACATGTAGGGATTGTCTGTATAGCATCATCCTGCCCCTGGTGTGCCTTGGGTCGAGGATTATATCCCCCCATTCTTCCATTTCTGGCTCAGAATCTTCTTCCATAACACTATCCTCCATCTCCTGGATCAGTTGACGAATGTCAGCATCCATTCCTTCTCTGTATGCACAAGTTGCTCCATGGACCGCTATCTTAATAGATTTCCTGCCTCCTCTCTGACCTGTTGGTGTCGAAGTGGTAGGATCATTTTTACGTGGCCGGCTCTAGCACCCTCTACCCCCACGGCCTCGGCTTCTACCCAGGCATGCCATCTCTTCTTTTACTAACTCCTGCTTACAATTGTTAACAGAAAACGTTAGCTCTCTAAGAGCTTCGGTCTTTCTGTAAACTGGCATATCCTTGTTTTTAAGCACTCCCTCCCCACTCCAACCTTCCCTGTCACTCTGGGGAATCATAGTTCTCTCCCCCCCTCGATTAAGGGTGGTGGTCAAGCCATCTACCATTATGTCCTTCTTATGATTTTCATCCTTAGTTTCCCAGGGCCAGCCCTTTGCCCTGAGAATACACTCCCCGGGCATGCTTATGCTCTGGTCCTCTCTCTGCCTCTCAATGTGGTCCTCAAGCCTACCCTGACACGCCCCTCCCCAGCATATCCTAGCTTTCCCCCCTCCTCCAACATAATATGCTTGTCAGAGTAAATTGTAGGAAGTGAGCCAGAGGAAACATACTTGAAATTGAGCTAAGCCGTAGGATATCTCGTCGCTTGCACTACCCTGTTCCCATCCTCCCTTCACCACATTCTATGCTCACTTCCTAAACATGCCACCCTCATGTACCCCTTCCCACTTACCCTACGTCCTTCCAACTGTCGTCGTCGTTCTTGCCCACCTCTCCCCTCCTACTCATGCCACTTTGCTCCCTTGAAATTCCTGTAGTCATGTAGGATGCCACCACGTCCAGTTGATCCAGCTTGATGGCAATAGGCGGCTGTCTTGGTCATCCTCTCACCTGCACTATCTTCATGCTCATACGCTCCCACTTCGTCACCCTGATTAGGGGAAGGATTTAGCCTTCATTACTTGTGTTTGAAAATGGAATGAAAGATGAATCAAGGATGTCAAGCAAGTGGTAGCTTGCATACCAGGG
>Ga0115844_100223_pt1 | contig 14614 bp, 13 predicted proteins | sample InSIn1gowninarea_FD_83858 | JGI IMG/M metagenome (GOLD analysis project Ga0115844, IMG submission 83858) | reverse complement strand
CATTCAGATAAATGGTTTTCCTTCGCAAAGTTATAGGAAAACTTGGAAGGATCCATAATGGCCGACTGGTGTGGAGTATTGAAGAAGGTACGTTTTCATTGACTATTTGGCCATCTTTTCTTTAGAACTCATAACAACTTTGCATCACGAACTAGGTAGATAATGGGAAATCATGACAAATATATAAAGATTCATATGCAACATGAAAACACTAATAATTTCCATTGATTATGTAGGAAAAGGGAAAAAATAAATATTGCCGCTTCAAAGAAAAAGACAGGGCCAAGCTAACCACTGTCCCTTTGGCAGGGAACCATATGCAAACAAGATGATCTAAATTAAAACATCTCAGCCAAGGAAAGGAAAATGAGATATCGACTTGGCGCAAGAAAACGACTGGATAACTGAGGATTAACAACTTGGAAAATCCCTCAGGATCCTTTGATCTTGAGGGATTGCCGCTTTAACTATTTTTGCATCTTTGATATCTCCGCTTCAGTGGTTATCAGTAAGGGCAGCATTGCTAGCCCAAAAGACTATTAATATTCATGTAACCTTTCTCTGTATTTGGAACTTTGATCATCAACTCTCGTTGAGAAGTGATCCACTGTAACTCTGTCTTGATGTTGTAATATAAATCTGGTTGTTGTTCTATCTGTGATTTTGGAATAACTTCAAGCGGTGTATCCCTAGAGGCTAAGGGCCAGGCCCTGGTAGAGCACTTGCTCTTGTAACATTATCTTTGGTTCATGTGTGGCTTGTATTATAAGCTTTAATTGTTAATCTGGTGTGTTTCGTTATCGTATATCGCAGCTCTGTTATATTTTTATATATAGTTCTCTACAACAGGAAAATCGTATTGTGCATTCTGATCTTATAACGTATTGTTGTTCCTTTACAATCATTAATATAACATCATTGTTCTTTAAAGAATGTTATTGCTATTTAATTTCAAAGTGACCAAGATGTAACCTTCTTAAGTTGGTATTATTGTATTCGTCTATGGTTTATACTTCATATGATTGTTGTTCAATTGACATTGTTGTTCCATTATTAATTGCGATTGTTATCCTTTCTAACCAAGATCAATACCTGCGGTATCATACTCAGATTACTGTTTTTCTTAACATCTCTATGTGCTGTGTGTATTATTTCTTTCAGTACTATATATTCACAATTGGTTCTAAGTGATGTTCTATATTTCATTGGTAATTGGTTGCCGTTCCATTTCTATTTGTTGTCCAATTTATCCTTTGAGTAAAGATTGACATTTTATTTATGTAGGGTATGATTATTGTACTTGTTCCTGTAGATTAAGGTGTTGTTGTTCATCAGACTTAGGTGCTGTTAGATATTCTAGTTGTTGTTCCTTTTCTCAATTGTTGTTCCATTTCCTGTTATTTGCGTTACTGTTGCTTTGGTATGCAGAACGATCTGAAACTATAGTGGGCATTGGCATTTGCTATCTAGTCCCTAGATTGATGATCTATTCCTTGATTACTTTTAGTTACATCAATTTCCAAAGGGATGAGTTATTTTTACTAGACCCTTGACTGATAAATTGCTTAGTTTTCTAAGTGCATGATTTAGGCTTCAAAGTATTTTGTTGTAAGTAGATTTCCTCTCAAGCATCCGTTTACTCTTGTATTTTCTTGAGCACTATACCACTAGCATTACTCTGACAAATGACAGCCTCAAACTGAGTACACTCTTTGAGATAAAAAATCGTTCCTGGATTGACAAGTTAATGTCATGTAATTCGAGGTGAAAAAGACCCTTTTTATGGCTCGACATTTTGGCACCGTTGCCGGGGAGAGTGTAGCCATTTGTTTCTTTTTCGGAGTAGTGTAAGAACCTGTTACGAAAGAGTTGGGTTTTAAAAACAGAAGGTAAGAACCTGCGTAAGGAGTATGTAATAGGCTTGCTCCCCTACCCGCTTTCCTACATATTTGTTACTGTTTTGTTTGGGTAGAACATAGCAGTTGATTTGTGTGCATGACTAAGAAGAAAAAGCAAGAAAATAATCCCAAACCTTTACCCAAGCCTGATAAAGCGAAGGGGCCGATGACTCTTGGTCGATCGACCTTTATAGATGAAATCCTTAAGAAAGCAGAATCTCAGCCTTTAGTAGGACCTAGAAATGTTACTTCTAGACAACTTACTAGTTCCCTTCAGGCCACAGGATCACCATCTGTAGCCTTTACTGAGGTGCATAGTCAAACCGAAGAGCAAGATTTTATAGAAATTGAAAATTATAGCCCAAAATCATTGTAACATGGGAACCTTAGTAATCTCTGTGAAGGAAGGGGAGAAACGGGAGAAGCAGAAGAACAAAAATCTCCTCTTAGGGTAATTCAATCATTAAGCAGCCCAGATAAGGGAAATGCTGCAAAAATCATTTATAACGACATTCAAGAATCTGAATCCCCTCAAACATTAGACACTTTCATCATCCCAGATAAAGGAAGTGCTTTCAAGGCCATGCCCATTAGAGCCATTCCCCCTCGACAACCTAGGAATACCCTCCTAGATATCCCAGAAGGCTATTAGCACATATTTGACCAAATGGCCTAGAATCAGCCTAACACCCAAACCTCTACACTGCAATACCCCATTGTGGATACTACAGCCAATGCACCAATGAAAGAAAGTCCCCTCCAGCATATCCCTACATTCCATGGCCTTACATCAGAAGATCTGGATGCATTCCTGTTTGAATTCAACATGCTATGAAGAGGATATGACTATACCACCGATCCCCAGAAACTGAAATTATTTCCTTCTACATTAAAAGGAGTTGCTTTAAGATGGTTTATGGGATTAGGTGGTGGTGTTATAAATAATTGGGATTAGATGAAAGAATCTTTTCTAAAAAAGTATCAGGATTATCGCAGGTCTCGAGAGTTAAAAGACGAGATATTTCAGATGGTAGCTAAACCAAATGAAACATTGGAAGAGTAGGTTGAACGATTCCAGTGTAATCTTCAAAGATCTCCTTATGCATCATTACCCTTACCTGATAATGTATTAAAAAATGCATTAATTAGGGGAATGAAAGAACAATGGATTGAGACATTAAACATTATGGGGAAAGGAGATATTTATCAAGAAAATTTTGCTGACATTATTGATTTATGTATCAGGAGTTCAAGAGGCGGCACAAGACTAAAACTAGCAGAGCATGATCGATTTGTAAGAGATAATAGAATTTCAGTAGAAGGAGTAACTCGTGCAGAAATTGGAAATTTATTAGAAAATTTTAAAGCTAACATATTGGGGACGCTGACAACACAACTTGATATTATGCAGGCTAAACAGAAGCAAGCAGAAGTAGAATGGAATTTAGTAATCTTCTATCCCAGATGTAGGAAGAAACATAGCCACAATGAGTGCCCATTAGATGCAGTTCAAGTTTGTTCCATTTGTACAAAAGACCACTCTATAGAGAGCTAACCCTCTCTTCCAGGATTGAAAGAAGTCTACAAGGAAGCATAGGAAGAGCCAGAACCTGTATATCTACTTAATCAACGCCGTCAGTCGCAGTCGCGACAAATAGGTATGTTTTCAGACCCAGCTTCTTCTTTCCAACCTCAGCAATACCATGCTCAACAATATAAATCAATGTGGCAAAATCAACCTCCCTTCCCGAATTGGTCACAGCAATCATTCCCTTCATCATCTCCATGGCCGAGTCAAGTAAGCCAATCCAATTGGCCAAATTTTCCCTATACCCCACCATATTGGCAAAACAATGTTTTTCCACCATAATGGACTCCTCCTACTTCACAGAGTCAAACCTGGCAAACAAACTGGCAAATAACAATGAATTAGCCAGTAGGAACCATCACAATCCCTCAACCTACACTGCCAACCCTACAACAAAACCCCTAGTCTAACTTAAGGCCGCAACTCCCAACCCAACCCAATCCCAATCCAAATAACAAACCGGTCCAATCCATTCAAATAATTGAAACACCAGAGATAGGAACTGATCTAAAGGAGTGTAATGACCTTCAATTGAGATGTGGGCGTATCATTGAAACAGAGGGAGATAAAATAGTTCAAGTTGAAAAGCAGTTGCCTATAGAACAACCATCACACAAAAAGGACATGACCAGACAACAAATTCATGATCTAGCAACCACATCCTATCCTCCATTCCCAGAAATTTTAATCATACCTCGACCTATACAACATCTTGATTTTGACATTCTAAGAGAATTACGAAACCTGTACATAAAAATCCCGCTCCTGCAAGCCATTCAAGACATCCCGATATATGCAAAGACTATCAAAGAACTATGTATAAAGTAACCAAGGAGGACAATAAAAAATAACCCAAATGTCCAAGTAGTTGGCACTTTATCTGACTTATTATCAGGAAAAGAAACACCTATTAAATACGAAGACCCAGGAAATCCGATAGTAACCATACAAATCTAGGGTCAAACCTTCTCCAATTCCTTAGTTGATCTAGGAGCTGCAATTAACATCTTAAAAACCACTACTTGCCAAAAACTGGGCATTACATTAGTAGAACCGACCTCCACTTTATTAGAACTAGCTGATCGATCTGTAGTTAGGCCAGAGGGCACACCACAGGATGTCATGGTATCTGTTGATTCCTGGGAATATCCGGCTAATTTCCTGATAATAAACCCCAAAACCCGACTTGATGGACACCCATTGATCTTAGGCAGACCTTGGCTCGCAACTACTGATGCTTATATTGGCTGTCGACAAGGTAATATGACCATTTCTAGGGGGAGAAATATTAAGAATCTAGCTTTATACTCCCCTGTGCAGCCAAGTGTCATAATAATAAAAGTTAACAAGCATCCTGTATCATACCTCACCGAAAATATTAGATCTCCATTAATCATACAAGAGGCCCTCGATTTCAAAGACCAAACAAAAGATGATTACATTAATAATTTCATTAGCCAAGCTAAATCCAGATCCCACGTACAATGTCACATGATAGAAGCAGCATTTGATAATGAATTAGAAGAGGATCTTCTTAAAGATACGCATAATCACACAATACCTACTACCTCTATCTCGAATAGCAAAATTGTAGAAATTGAGCCAGGAAAGACTTTAAACATTAATGCCAGCCTAACTTCTGAACAAGAAAAGAAACTCATCCTGTTATTGAGGAAACATAAAGAGGCATTTGCATGTGACTACCCTGATATGAAAGGAATTGATCCCCAGTTATGTACACACCACATTTACATAGAAAAGGATGCAAGACCTATTCGCCAACCACAAAGGATACTTAATCCTCATCTAAAAGATGTTGTAAAAGCTGAACTTCAAAAACTTTTAGATGTTAACTTCATCTACCCTATCTCCGATAGTAAATGAATCTCTCCACTTGTTGTGGTACCAAAGAAGAATGGAAAGTGGAGGATTTATGTAGACTATAGAGAATTAAATAAAGCAACACAAAAAGACCACTTTCCCCTTCCATTCATTGATCAAGTATTAGACACTTTAGTAGGAAAGAAATTATTTTCTTTCTTGGACAGCTTCAGTGGATACAATCAGATTCAGATTGCCCCTAAAGACCAAGACAAAACTACTTTTACTTGTCTTTGGGGAACATTTTCCTACAGAGTTTTACCTTTTGGCTTATGCAATGCTCCTTCCACATTTCAAAGAGCTATCCTCAACATTTTTTTAGACCTAATAAATGAGGGGCTCGAAGTCTACATGGATGATTTTACACCGTACGGAGATGATTTTGATCCAGCATTGGACACACTGGAAAAAGTCTTGTAGTGCTGCATTGCCACCAGGCTTTTCTTAAGCTATGAAAAATGCTATATGATGATGACTGAAGGACTTATTCTACGCCATTATATCTTAGCAGCTGGCATACAAATAGACCCAGCCAAAATTCAAATAATTTTGCTAATTCCCACTCCTACCACTCAAACAGAGGTACACAGTTTTCTCGGATTCTCTAGTTATTATAGAAGGTTTATAGAACATTTTTCACATATTGTTGCGCCTCTATATGCACTAACAGGTAATGTTGACTTTCTTTGGACTAAAAAATGTGACCATGCTTTTCAAGATTTGAAGAAGCTTGTGTCCACAGCTTCAGTCCTTCGAGGACTAAATTGGGACCTACCAAATTGGGACCTGCCATTCCAGATTTCATCATATGCCTCAGATACAGTTGTTGGAGCAGTACTTGGGCAGGAAGAAGATAAAAAACCATATGCAATTTATTATATTAGCAAGAATTTATCCCCTGCTGAATTGAATTATACTATTACTAAAAAATAGTTTCGAGCTGTAATACATGCTATCAATAAGTTCAGGCATTACATTACTGGATATCGTGTTATTTTATATACAGATCACTCTGCCATAAAATATTTAGCAAATAAATCAATCACAAATGGTATAATAACTAGACGACTGATTTTATTGCAGGAATTTGTTACAATCAAGGATAGACCTGGAAAATAAAATCTTGTAGCTGACTTTCTCTTGCAGATGCCAAAACCAGTGGATGCAGCAGCAGTTGAAGAACAATTCCCAGATGGGCATTTGTTTGCTGTCACTGTTAAGACACCTTGGTATGCTGATGTTGCGAACTACTTAGCAGTAGGTAAATTACCAAAACATCTGACCCCTAATGAATGAAAATAGATTGTCTAGAGAAGTGTTCATTTTTATTGGATTGGGGGCTACCTGTTCCATACAGGAGCAGATATGCACATTAGGAGATGTGTCTGGGAGGATGAAATTTTCGATATTTTTAAAGCTTGTCACGATGGACGATGTGGCAGACACTTCGCCGATAAGAGAACTGGACATAAGGTGCTACAAATAGGGTATTATTGGCCTACGATCTTCAAAGATGCAAAGAAGTTTGTTCAAGCTTGTGACAGTTGTCAAAGAGCAAGATGCCTTGGCCAGGCCGATGAAATGCCCCTGAAACCATAACTGGTTATTGAACCATTCGAGCATTGGGCACTTGATTTTTTTGGTCCAATTAACCCATCCTCGAATCAGAAAACATATATTCTGGTGGCAACAGAATATGTCACCAAATGGGTTGAAATAGAAGCATTACCGAGAGCTATAGAGGATTTTTTCATACAATTCCTGTTTCATATATTTGTGTGATATGGGCTTCCAAAAGACATAATTATAGATGGTGGACCACAGTTTGCTGGTAATAATATTGCTGCAACACTTAGAACTATCATATCTAGTATAAAATTACTAGTCCATACCACCCACAAGCAAATGGTTAAGTAGAAAGCAGCAACAAAATAATAGAAGCAATCCTGACAAAAACCGTTGCATCACATAGATGCGATTGGGCTACAAGACTACCATAAGCCTTGTGGGCCTATAGAACAACATGGAGAAGCATTATTGGCTATTCACCATACCAATTAGTGTTTGGAAAGCAACCCATTTTCCCCATAGAATTCGAAATCCAAACACTACGAACAACACAAGAAGTCGGCCTAGATCTAAACGAGGCACATATTAATGGATTACAGCAAATCAATGAGCTAGATGAAATAAGGCTCTCTACCCTTCAACATACTGCAATAATCCAACAGCAATGAGCTAAATGGCATGAAGCTCTCATTAAAAACAAAGTCTTTCACAAAGGAGACTGGGAACTCTTATATGATTCTAGGTTTCAGGATTTTCCCGGGAAACTTCAGACTCGCTCGCTGGGGCCATATGAAATCCAGAAGGTACATGATAATGGCACCTTAACTTTAGTCACTATTGACGGATCTGGACATACCTTTAAAGTAAATGGCCACCGAGTTTGATTATATTGCAAACAAATTACTCGGGAATCCTTCTGTCAGCAACTACATGAGGACTCCAAGATGCAAATTCTACAGGAGGGAGAGCAATCTTCCTCACCTGTGATTCATTAAGTGATTCACCTTTTATACTTTGTACATAATCTCTTCGTTCTGTATATATTTTTGTATTTGCATTTTTTTCCTACTGTTCCTTTTTCAAAACAAACAACATTGTATTTTTGCTGTTCCTTTTCCAAAGGAACGGTATTTGCATGGTATGTTGTTCCTTTTCCAAAGGAACAACGTTTGAGTGTTATGATGTTCCCTTTCTAAAGGAACAACACTTTTGATTTCTGCTGTTCCTTTTCTAAAGGAACAACACTTTTGATTTCTGTTGTTCCTTTTCTAAAGGAACAACACCTTTGATTTCTGATGTTCCTTTTCTAAAAGAACAACATTTTTTATTTTTGTTGTTCCTTTTCCAAAGGAACGACATTTGACTTTTTTTTTATGTTCCTTTTCCAAAGGAACAACACTTGTGGTTTTTGTTGTTCCTTTTCCAAAGGGACGACATTTGGGTTTTTTTTTGTTCCTTTTTCAAAGGAACGACACTTTTTAGCATTTGCATTTCTGTTGTTCCTTTTCAAAAGGAATGGCGCTTTTGGGTTTCTACTATTCCTTTTCCAAAGGAACGACACTATCAGTTTTTGTTGTTCCTTTTTCAAAGGAACAACACTTGTATTCCTTTGCCCTTCCTTTTTCAAATGAAAACATTCTTGTATCCCTTCTACTTATGCCTAAAGATCCTTGTTGTTCCTCTTGTTTCAAGTCTTCGGGAGCACAACTATACACTCATGCAATGGATACAAAGCTCTAGCATACTGAAATAAGATAATTATATAAACTTGCTACTTTTACAAGAAATTGTTGTGAATTGATAGTGAGGAACAAATGAAGGACACAACTATTCATTATTTTTGTTGTCATTACCCTACTAATACTGACATGATTGGTCATCTTTATCATGCTGGTTCTTTTTAAATTCCCATAATATTCTTTGACAATTATTAAGGAATAAGAACAAAGGGTATATATTTTTCTATTGAGATGTTAAGACTTCTTCCACCATTCCTACTCTTAAGGAGGGCTGAACCACCCTTTGTGTATAAATGGAAAGTATGTTATAAAAATAAAAATAAAAGATGAATGTTTTGAATTGTCAAATGCAAGATAGGGGGTCTCATCAAGAGCCAGCCTATCATGATCATAAGGAAGAAAGTGAAGTGGCATTCCCACTATGGACACCACACCAGGGATATGGTCCAAGAGGCACATCACTTAAAATAAAGAGTCCTTGGAATAGGAGGTCTCATCACGAGCCGGCTTGCCCACCTTTCACTTCTTCCTGGTGAATGGCATTATGATTTAATTGGTTACCACGCTAGCATAATGACCTCCATTTTGACATTGAATAGAACTTCCTACGCATACACAAAGGATAATGGTTCCATGGGTGAAACAAACAACTCTGCCAAGGTTATGGACACCTGTCAGCAGCAGAGCTCTGTTAATGGTATTGAAGTCACAGTTCTTATACACCAATAGTCATCATTAATACCCTTCTCTGTCTTATACCTTGATAATCTGTCAAATAAGATTATGCATATCCCTTCTCCGAACCATTAAATGCATGAAAATCCATTATAACCAATCATGACAGAAAAAGTAGACAATGACCGCATTACACTCGTTGTGCACGTCAGCTATCCTATCCTCCCAGCCTCACATCATGTAACCACGTTTTCTTATTTATTAAGCGATCCTATTATACACCTCAATTTCAGTAACTTTCTACTTTTATAAACATGGCATCATTGCATACGTTGTTCCTTTATGACCCTGTGCCAGAACAAACCGGCCCACCACTCCTTCACTTGACGGCCAACGATGGCCTATCACATTGCGGGGGGGGGGGGGTGACTTCATAATTTGCTAACATACGTGTCAGGCTATCACTTGTCAAATTCTTACTCGGGAATAGCAAGGCCTAACGATATCTTGTTTTTCAATTTGCATGCCTTGCTGTTCCTAAGATATTTCCATCTGCAACAACTAGGAAGACTTGAACAAGCCTTGTGATTTTGTTTTTTCCTTTGATTTTCTAACAGTTCAAGCAGCTTGTTGTTCCATTTTCATTTCTATGTTTTTACATTGAGCTAAAGCATGGGAGGAACGTCAATTTGAAGAGAACCACAGGTATTGACAGTTTCCAATGCTGCATGGAAAATCCTGGCAAAGGCAAGAAGGTTAGTCTATCTTAATCGCATACAGGAATCCAGCGAGACTGTGGATAGAATTCTTGCAGAATTTACAAGAAAATCACTCCATAGTAAGGGGAAAACATATAGCAGTCACCGATGGCGTAATTGTAGAGGTCTCGGGATTGCCAGCAACTAAACCTGTATGGACCTTGAAGAAGGAAAGATTGCAAAAGATCATGGAGATCTTCTAGGATGAAGGCAAGAACCTGACAATTAAAGGAAAGGGAGTCCTACCAGCCGCATTAGGAGAGCTGTGGGAAAAATTGGTGAGGATCATCCAAAGCTATATCACTTGTGAAGGAAGGAAAGACGTGGTAAGACCACGACATCTTAAACTCTTAACTGTATTAAAAGAGAAATGCTCTATGAACCTACCTGCATTTTTAAATTCATTACTACATGATGTTGCCTAAAGCATGAAAAAGTCACAACGTGTGGAATCAGTAGTGAGTCACCATGGACTGATATGGTTGATAGTTAGCCACAGTTTGGCTCAGCAATAGAGCAGCTGAGAAGAACTAATTGCTATAATAGATGGGGCACCAACTTCGCCAGCCCCAAAACACAAACATACTACTAATACACCAAATAGACCATCAAAACGAAGAAAATCAATTAGATTGGCATGGATTAGAGGGAGATTGGAAAATCCCCAAGGTAGTACCCACTAGCCTATGGAGATAGACGTCTCGGGGGATGAACAACCCCCGTAATTGGAAGGAGAATAGAATGAGAAAGAAGTGGAAGGAAATGAGGAAGGAGAGATAGAGGAAGAGACCAAGCAACCTGAGCAAGTGGAGATGGAGACATAACAACGTGAAGAGAGTCCATTACAAAATCCATTGCAAGAGGATGAATTGGCCAAAATTCTAGCCAATATCTAGGCTATTATGACCAGCCTCTCAATCCGCCAGGCCTCCAGACTAAGGAAGAACCAAAAAAGAATTCTATTCAGGATAAAAATGCACCCGAGGAATTGCGCAATGGGGAAGAAAACCAAGAGAATCATTTTGCAAGTATGACAGAAGAAGGAAATGATGAAGATTTGGGAGGGAAACAATCTGCTCCCAGCCAGACTACACTAGAAGAATTGCATGAAGAAGAAGGGGTGGACAAGGAAGTTACCCAGGAAGTAATAAATCCAGCTAGGGTTTCTACTCCTGAGCAGCCTGAACCAAACATCGAAGAAGCACCCCAAGAGGAAAACCAGGGATTTGCCCAGGATAACAGTCTAGACCTAAAAAAATAGATGGCTATTCCTTCTAGGGAAACAGAAGAAATCAAATAATTAAGAAAAGAACGGCAAAGGTTGCTAAATGTGATAGCTCGACCTCAACAACAAATCGGGGTTTTAAGAATGGGAAAGAAAGCAAAGAGAACTTCAGTGGAAATACATGCAGCTACTCTGGTGAGACCGCCCAAGAAAAAGGTTTGAAAGTCCCCTATTCAGCCTGCTGTTCAAAATCCCGTCGAAGAACAGTCTTCTGCTCAAACTACTTTTGAAGCATGGTCTACTGTTCAAATTTCCATTGAAGAATAGTCTATTGTCCAAACTTTTGTTGAAGTGTAGACTGTTGTTCAAAAGCAAAAGGAACAACATTTCATTGTTGCTCATGTTGAAGTGCAAACGGACAATATATTAGCCTATGACAAGGAAGTTCAGACAGAGGCACAGTCTTTTGAAAGGATACAGACTATAAATACAAGGCGACGTAATAGGAAGATTCAAGTAAATCTTCCACTGGCCATTACTATGTGGGACAACAATCTGAGGATAGTAACCCTACGAGAGGGTTTGATGCAAGCTCAAAAAGCAGTTGAAAAACTCACGAAACAAATGGTTTCTCAAGAAAAGTATCAAGAATTACAATAGTAGCTAAGGAATGTCAATTTATCCAAGAGCCAAGCCTTTGAAGGATGGTGAAAAGAACAAGAAAAAGTTGCAAAGGTAACTCATAGATTAGATGTAGTCATCAGATAGATGGATACCTTATGCTCTTTGTACACTGACGTCCTAGCATGTAGAGCCCCTACCAAGAATTATGCCTTGTTTTTAATGGAAAGATATTTGCAATTGGAAATTAAGGCTGTCAAAGTAGGAGCCCCTATCCAAATTAATACCATTGATGATTTTATAAATTGTTGTAAGCATTATGGAGTGAAGGTTCAAAGACTACTATGTGAATTTTATCTGCATAATCTTGTGCTAGATCAGGACACAGAGCAGAACCCTGGCCCTTTCGTTGGGTATATCCAACTGCAAGCATTTATTTCATTTGGAGTTAATCAAATCAAATGGCTTATAACCTATAATGTCTTCTAAAGACAAGAAAACAGATTAGACCTATGGGTAAGAGCTGAGCCTAGAGATCCATTATAGTTATGGAACAAACACAGGAGCCTTATGAGGACTCCGGGCATGATTGATGTGTTAAAACCCATTCATATAGCAATCAATCGGCAAGGGATAGAATACTTCTTTACCATTAAGGACCTTGCAATGCAGCCGCTAAATTTCGATATCAGACCTCTAATCCGAACATCCAACTCAGGAGACCATTTATTTATGAGAACTTTAAGTTAGTCGCTGATCATTTGAACCTCTATGGTGAAATTATCTTGAGGGCAGGGTCATCTTGGTTAGGATATAGGTTTCGAAGTCCTATTATTTGGCACCCTGCACCTAGATACCATGCCCTTTATGAAATGCTTGAGGGTCAAACAAGCCATCTTTTTGAACACCTAGTTAGGAATCATGGCTATAGGCCACCACATGAGATCCCATCTCCAACCTACTCTCTCACTGACTTACATGTCAACTACAACGTTTTCATGAGGGCATGAAAAAGAGTAAGCAAGGGGGTGTGTGGAGTATTGAAGAAGGTATGTTTTCATTGACTATTTGGCCATCTTTCCTTTAGAACTCACAACAACTTTGCATCATGAACTAGGTAGATAATGGGAAATCATGAAAAATCTATAAAGATTTATATGCAACCTGAAAACGCTAATAATTTCCATTTTTTATGCAAGAAAAAGGAAAAACTGAATATTTTCGCTCCAAAGAAAAATGAAGGGCCAAGCTAACCGTTGTCCCTTTGGCGGGAAACCATATGCAAACAAGATGATCTAAATTAAAACATCTCATCCAAGGAAAGGAAAAGGAGATATCGACTCGGCGCAAGAAAACAATTGGATAACTGAGGATTAACACCTTGGTGAATCCCTCAGGATCCTTTGATCCTGAGGGATCACTGCTTTAACTATTTTTGCATCTTCGATACCTCTGCTTCAACGGTTATAAGTAGGGCCAACACTTCTAACCTGAAAGACTATTAATCTTCATGTAACCTTGCTCTGTATTTGGAACTTTGATCATCGACTCTCGTTGAGAAGTGATCCACTATAACTCTATCTTGATGTTGTAATATAAATCTGGTTGATGTTCTATCTGTGATTATGGAATAACTTCAAGCAGTGTATCCCTGGAGGCTAAGGGCTCGGCCCTGGTGGAACACTTGCTCCTGTAACATTATCTTTGGTTCATGTGTGGTTTGTATTATCAACTTTAATTGGTAATCTGGTGTGTTTCATTATCATATATCACAGCTCTGTTATATTTTTATATATCATTCTTTGCAACAGGAAAATCGTATTGTGCATTCTAATCTTATAATGTATTGTTGTTCCTTTATAATCATTAATATAACATCATTGTTCTTTAAAGAATGCTATTGTTGTTCAATTGCAAAGTAACCGAGCTATAACCTTCTTAAGTCAGTATTATTATATTCATCTATGGTTTATACTTCATACGATTGTTGTTCAATTGACATTGTTGTTCCATTATGAATTGCGATCGTTATCCTGTCTAACCAGGATCAACACTTGTGGTATCAGACTCAGATTACTGTTTTTCTTAACATCTCTGCATGATATGTGTTTATTTCTTTCGGTATTGTATATTCACAATTGGCTCTAAGCCATGTTCTATATTTCATTGGTAATTGGTTGCCCTTCCATTTCTATTTGCTGTCCAATTTATCCTTTGAGTAAAGATTGACATTTGATTTCTGTAGTGTACAATTACTGTACTTTTTCCTGTAGATTAAGGTGTTTCTGTTCATCAGACTTAGTGGTTGTTACATTTTCTAGTTGTTGTTCCTTTTCTCAATTACTGTTCCATTTCCTGTTATTTGTGTTACTGTTGCTTTGGTATGCAGAACAATCTGAAACTGTAGTGGGCATTGGCATTTGCTGTCTAGTCCCCAGATTGATGATCTATTCCTTGATTACTTTTAGTTACTTCAATTTCCAAAGGGATGAGCTATTGTTACTAGACCCTTGACTGATAAATTGCTTAGTTTTCTGAGTGCATGATTTCGACTTCAAAGTATTTTGCTGTAAGTAGTTTTCCTTTCAAGCATCCGTTTACTCTTGTATTTTCTTGAGCACTATACTACTAGCATTACTCTGACAAATGACAGCCTCAAA
>Ga0115844_100220_pt1 | contig 14687 bp, 9 predicted proteins | sample InSIn1gowninarea_FD_83858 | JGI IMG/M metagenome (GOLD analysis project Ga0115844, IMG submission 83858) | reverse complement strand
CCTATTATTTTGTTTCGTAGGCTTAGAGGCAACTATTTCTTGGTTTCCGCAGTAACTTGTTGTTTACGAGCAAGTCAGAATATAAAAACAACTCGCTCCTGATCACTGACCTATGATATTCCTATTTTCTCATTCTTTCACCTGTCTGAAAATGCGTAGCGGGAATAGATTTTTTTTGCAACTTATTAGGTTTATTGTTTGTTCCAACCACTGAGACTTCCAGTCTATGTAACTGAAGCAATCATTAAATTTGTACAAAAAAAAACATGTTTTACCGTGGGTGTGGATACAAGTTAATGTTTTAACATGTTATCAATCCATTATTTTTACTGATAATTTTATAGACCTATGATAATGTTGATGATACAAAACAACTATAGGACAAAAAAAAGTTTTTTTTTGCACTTTTAGTTTGAACTTGGCAATGTTTGCATTGTTCCTGTGTAACAAATGTTATTCTAAATTATCAGGATGGTGAAGAAAAATGGGCTTGAAAAACTAGATAACATGCCTGCAAGCATTTTATCCCCTTACTTGTGTATTGGTAATGTAAATTGGTAGGGAGATGAATGCAACACATTTTTCAGAGTTTCATCGACTTGTTTCATCAATACAGTTTTGCGTGTCGTGTGTGACAAAGTGCATGCCTTTATAATGACATAAGTAAGCCACTATTATAAAATATGCTGTATGCTATTTTCTGTAATTTTCTACCATTTTCTGCCGCAAATCCTTTGTTGTTTCAGAAATCTGCTTATCAAATTATGTAAATGCTTATGAGGGTTAAATCTTTGTGGCTGTAGCTGTGCAATTTCTGTTGGGTAAAACGCAAGAAGTCAAGTGTTATTGACTTGTAGTCTGAGATCAGAACTGTCATTTCTCTTTGTTTTTTAGAAATATTGCCCTTGGTAGCTGCCGCATGTGAACACATCACTTTTTGTCAGAAATTTCTTGGTATTTTACTCAATGCATTATACTAAATTCAAACTAAATCATCAATGTTTATTAATAAAATATTATACACTTTAAGATCAAATCATGCCAAGTGATATGATCAAAGTTTATTTTTTAACTCTTGTTTTCATACTCTTGAGTTCAAACATTTGTTTTTCATTTTCTCTGAATATATGAACTGTTTGCATTACAATTTTTATTTTTTCAGTTGTCTAATACAGTCTCATATATATATTAAACACTGAAAGGTGTTTTCTACAATCCACATACATTATTTTATGAAAATGATTTCAGGTAAAAACAACATAGTGATGTATCGTTTAGAGAAATGTAGGTAATGACGACTTATATATTATTTTCTCGTATTTTTTTCTTTCTTCATGCTTCAATACTTTTGAGTCCTACAAAATAGTATAAAAAAGGGGTAAACCGGTAGCAGCAATAAATACATTGTTCAAAAGTTTAGAATTTATATTTGAAGAATTTTTGAGAAAATGCGAATCACAATCTTTACTTTGTTTTGAAGGAACAAAATTGCATGTACTTAGGGTTGAAGATAGATAGCCTGTAACAATAACAAGGATAATGTCGACGTCAATACCGATAGATGTTAATTTTCTAAGTACAGTTATTATTTTCCTATTTATATATTCGGATTTATATCAAGCCAACAGAAGAGAAAATTCAGTGCCATTGAGGTTAGGTTAATGGTGCGTATTGATTTTTTGTCGTAATTTCAAAGTTCCTCATTTTGTGGATCTACACGTGTGTATTCTAAATCTTTGCTGAGAAACTTGGTAAATATGCATGTAAGAATTCACGTTTTATTTATATGAATACATGTCTTGATTTCGGAAACACAAAGTTACTGTTTTCGTCTCATTTTTCCACGTACGTGTACCCAAATAATCTGTTCAGTAACAGCCTCTCAGAAGCTCAGAAATTGTAACCATGAAATTTGCTGAATGATGCTTTCACGTGTGTGCACTTATTCATAAATTTTTTCGCTAAAAATAAGCAAGAAAATTGTTATCTCGTATGATCATACATGAAAAATGATAATTTACCTATTCATTGCCACTCCATTAGCATTAATAAGATTTTTCTTATACAACTCTTGAAGAAAGCAAAGAGATAGAAAGTAAGGGCTTTTCGGTGCCCTGCCCACGCATATATCCGTCAAAAACTGATGCATATACAAAATCTTACACATGCATGCATACCTTCACCATCCAACATTTTTAAAGGCTTTCATATCATTCGCCAAATACTGCGTGTAACCCAAATGAGATTATGCAAAAATTGAAGAGTCTAGTAAAGTCAGTATACGAAAGCAATTTGAAAATTTATAGGCGGTTAACTTCACGATATCGTGGTGGTACATGGTGATGACGTATGTAGATTGGTTTATACGCGACGCGAATATATATTTTTTACTGTACATACGGTATGAAACAACATACCGTGGATAAATTGCTCAAAATTTATTTTTTTAATATGACGCTGTTCTTTTGCATGTAATCAAATCATGTAAAAATTTCCAGGCAGATTCATGCATTTATTTTATCATTCTATAGAACTCATTAGTAAATTATACGTTGTCATTTGGTACCCGGAGTGTTATTACGATAAACATGTTTAGTGTTTACTGCTCATCGACTGACAGGTATGTGCCTAAACGATGTAAATACGTTGTTACTATTTTTTATGGGTTAATTCATCAATCACGATGTAAACTCTGCAGTAAAAAGCTGTCTGAATCCTTTTCCAACGCATTAAATTACGACAGAGCTATAATAATTGTAAATGCTTGAAGTGAAGTTGACGTTGTCTTTCTTTGCTAAGGTGACATTAAAAGGGGCATCCTGAGATCAATATTTTTAATACTCGTAACTCACAATGCAACACTAATTTCTTTACTAGCTTGAAGCCATGTCTATACATACATGTATATATGTATATTTGTATAAGAAAGCTTAGTTTAAAAATTGGGATGGAAAATATGGTATTAGGTACAATCATATCAATAATTGTACAAAAATAGCCACACACGTGGTTATAATAGTTACCCTAGACGTTTATGGAGATGAGATTTCGAAATTATGTGTATTTGTACTTCTGCAGGACACACTATGTGGTAAATTAAAACACATTCACGCTTATGTCTCAGTATGGTAACTGGAATGAAAACTCTTGCGGCCTTACAATTTAGTGAAATTAAATTGTTCAATTTGCACTTTTCTGTGTATTATGTTATTTTGAATTGTGGCTTATTCATTCAGAAGACAAAATTTATATTTATCCTCGTAAAGTTTTAAAAAGAAAATATGAATAATTCCGTGGGCAATAAAAGATGTTTGTGTATATCTGTGTGCATCACAAAAATGACCTTTCAAATAATCTGTTACGCGTGTAATACCCAGTAGAGCTAATAAATACGTCATCAGGTTTTAGTACCTCCATTCATTAAAACTTCTCCGTGTGCCTCTTAGTTTTTTATTTGTGCTGTTTTTTGCTAGTTAAAGACAGTGGAATTTCGAAATTTCATTTGTTATATTCGTCAAAAGTGTAGAAACAAATAAATGATTTGAATGCTGTTTGACGTTAATATTTAAATATATATTGTAACAGAATTGATACTAAATGATTATTAACCTCATCTGAACCTGAACGCAGTCCGACAAAACCATAAGAGAGTGTTTGATTTGACGCCCTTATCGAATACAAACGTTACAATCTTCCTTGTCTTCAGACTTCTTCGCTGATATGAGTTTAAAATCAGTTGACTCCTTATTTTATGCCTTTTTCATAATTTGGTGAAGATCATTTTGGAAATGTATGCATAATTCCATGGACGAACACTGCATTGGTATTTTAATTTAATAACTTTCCCTATTCATGCTGTGAAATTTAGCAATTATTTTTATGGAAAAGTGTCTGAAATTCCTGTCATACCAGTCAATGTAAAAACGCAATTAATTTCTATGAAGCCGCCTATCTGCTGAAAATTGTATTGGTGGGAAAGATCTCAAAAGCACTACAACCCTGCTTTTTTGCATTTATTTTATACGATAAAAATTTGAGGTGAAATTTGGCATACTAAAAGTTTTACTTCAGTTGTGTAATATTTCATGGGTGTTGGAACGACGACGTAATATAAAAAGTCATTCTTTGTTCCTGGTCTTAGTCTTGAATACCAATCTAAAAAGTTTTGGTTACACGTAGCATAGCATGGAATAAGGAATTTAATGGGATTAAATTTGATGGTGCCTGGAAAATTGAGAAGCGAGAAATACTTATTTTCAGCTTTAATCGGTTAGTCTCACATTAAAATACCGACTAACAATTTTTACTATTTCACTTGTCGTTTTTTTTTCATTCAAAAATAAAATTTGACCACAAATCAAAAAAATCCTGTCTAGTATTTATATGGTTAATTATCAGCGGTGGCTCTGTTGAATTGTTTCTTGATATATAATTGTAAAATGAGTAGGTTACAAACATACATGAGTACAGATTGCAAATAATTGACCAATTAAAACTTCACTAATGATTATGTATAACAAGCAAATAGCTAGTACAGCTAGTAAATATTATTCTCGCTATAATATAACCTTTATATATTGCATTGTAACAACTTATCTCCATTATAGTGTTACCACTTTTAGTTGTGCAAAGCATTGCAGACATGACCTTGGAATTTCTTTTGCATTTTTGCGAATAGGAATGCCTATTGAATGAAAATATGCTTAGATATCGGCATTCATCTTAGCTCACCAATTATGATTGTCTTACACATTATTGTAGACTGTGGGAACCAAATTGCATACCAATCAAATTCAATATGGAAGCGAATCTGGAAAGTGTCGAAATTAAAAAAAAAAAACTTACAATATTTCATTTACCAACTTGTAAAACATCAATAAAAATGACACTATGAATCAAATCTACCTTATAAAGTTGGAAGTTTGGCTTCACTTCCTTCGCATTTGTTTGCTTACATCCTTCCTAAAACGATGTATCTGAATGGATACGAAGTCCTTCTCAACTTCTCTCTCGCCTATACTACTATGTACAGCGATTTATGGCCAAGTTTTCTTTGTGATGACACGCTTTTATGATAGCTATATTATATTATTCATTGGTTAAAAAATGCAACAAAGCTCATAATATTATAGATATATGGATGTTGGCAATGACTAGTCTGCCTAGCTAAACGTGTCAATCAAGAATTCTCATACAACATCAATAAAACATTACAATACAATGCGAAGTGTATTTAGTGCACTTGTATGGCGTACAGATATATAAATCTTTGAAGCAAATTATTTGGTTGGTCTAATCCTAAGAATTTCCATAATTTTGATCTTAGACATTTAATTCCCTTGCTCACCTTTCCTTTCCTTGGCAAGTTTAGTGTTAAAATACCTAATTATGTGATTTTAATGTAGAATTACATCTCATAATCGCATATTACAACTAAATTCTTACGCCTGATTTGTTGTCGAAGCCCCCTGCAATTCATCTATGTATGCATGGACACGTGATTTTCATCATTTACCACATCGAAGATAAACTTTAAATGCAAGATTGTGACGCGACATAATCTTCTGTATAGTGCTCATGCATACAATTATGCAGTATTTTGTCAACCATGTCCATCGCAATTCCATATTTAAATATTCTGACAGTCAAAGTTTTATCATACAGTTGGTAGACATACCAAACTGTTTGTTTTTACAGATTTATCATGAAAAGAACATAAAAATAATGTACAGTTTTGTTAGAAATTTACAAATAAGCACGGCAGACCTAATCATTGTCTTGTATTTGATTGTTGCTGCAAGTACCACTACGTATGTCGATACCTTGTAGTCGATAGATACTCATTATTGAACACAACAACTATTCAGTGTACTTATTTATTCACAGCGTAATAAATGCGTAGAGCGACTACTACTGCAAATTTATGGTATTAGCTTCAATTTGGGGGATTGGTTTATAGTGATATGCTTATCTTTTATCGGTGCGTGAAAATAATTGATTCCGATACGTTACTTCATTTAATAGTTATTTTTATAAGGATGCAATTCAAGTAATGTAGTGAAGATTGAACTATGATATATTACATAGGTATTTACGTATAGGCACATGAACTTTTGTTTGCGAGGGTTATGGCAGCAACAATATGCTGGGATAATATAGTAACCTCTAGAATCTACATTTTCCCCTAAATTTTCTACCTCTTAAGTTTCCACCATCGTTTTACTATGCTTGTAAATATATGCACCTTTTTGTTGTTTTTATTTATTTTACTACTTTTTTGAATAACGATATCATTCGATAAAACAGCTTGCTTGGGCAGTCCATGTAGAAAACAAAATAGATAATATGAAACCATGGCTTGACCAACTCTTAGGATTATACAAGCTAGTAGTTCGTTTTAATACTTTTCGTTTCTTATTTACCCTTTCATCAAATTTCCCACGGTCGCGGATTCTTCCATAAACAATGCATAATGATAATCATACTCTTGTAATGAAACTTGTTACTAGCAAAAAAAAAAGTAATACAGACATATTATTCATTCCGTGTAATATGTGCATGCCGATTTTTTAACAGAAATATAATGCACAAGGCTGATGTACAGTCAAAATATATTTTTCAACATAGTTCTAGGCGATTTTTGCTAAGCAACCAGTTGTATGCATATTCAAGTTTAAGAATTAAAATCAAGATATTATGTTGTCTTGCGCTCGAACAACCAAAATTGTTGTTGATCCCTAGTTGAAACATATATAATGCTCGTGTAAGTATTGATTTAAACAAAAAAATAAACAATCTGAGCCTTCATTCTGTATTAATATGTATATAAAATGACCTACAGCAGTTACATTATACTTCTCTTCACCGTTACACATTTTTAAATTTCCGAATTAAGATTATTAAATTGGGGCACTGTGAAGCTTCTACGTAAACAACTTGCAATGCAGTTTCCCTTTTTGGTGCGTGTTACCAGTTGATACTGAAATCTATAATTTTCACAAAGGGAATTGCATGCAGAATGATGAAGTAAGGTCATTTGTTGTAAGCCTAAGAATTGACATGCAAAAGCTATGAACTTAGGTGTACTTTTGGTCTATCATCATCATCCCTGGAGATGCCCTTGAAGAAAGCTGGTAGAATCTATTTGATTCAAGAATCAAACTCCGCGTACTCACGTTTTCACTATGTCCTCTCCCATATATTTTGGTCTACGTTTGCCAAAAAAAGTAGCAAAACACCTGGAAACAACAGAAATGGTTTATACTTCACGTGAAGGTCAACGTGAGCAGCTGGAACTGAAAACTCCTCCACCAACCGTTTTTGCTGGCTTCTGCCATTGGCATTGCACTGCTAATAACAAAGCCACGACGACGGAGGATTCTATGATGTTTTTGTTGCAGGCCAACTGTTCCAACTACATTCTCGCTAAAAAAAACTTTACGTAACAACATACATACCTTCCATACATGCATTATACGTAATATGTGCATCGTAGTATCACATCGCCACGTTTTACACTTTTGCGAAATGTATCTAAATAGTACCCCTTAGAGATGCTTTTTGCCACTTGCCATACAATATTTGTTCCTTCCTTGTTACCCGTTACACGTTACAACGAATCGGAGTAAAAGTACGTGTATCATTTTCATAGACACCATTATCATTTTCAGCATTATCGTTAAATTTAGTGGATCATGTCGAGTAGAGATGAAAAGTAGATGAAGGAAGGAAGTTGAATTAGAATCAATATATGCACCAGAAATAAACTTATAACAAACCTTTTACCGTGGCCTCCATTGCGGTCTCAATCAACTTATTGTGGCGCTTGGTTGCGTTGGAAATACATATAAAAGCTTACAGTTAGACATTATGATTTAGTACCTTGGTATGCATTGAAATATATAACTCTTGGGTTAGGGTTATATTCCTAATAAAATGCACATTGTAGCGTAGGAATGTCATAGTGGAAACATGGAAATAGTTTGGCACACTCGTCATCATATCACACGAGTGGAGCTAATGTATGCGTTTAACTGTTCATTGTGAAAAAATGTCTTTTAATAACAGGTGCTAACAGCAGCGCCAGCGAAGACTTATTATTCTCCATCATCCGCTTTTCCTCCTGTTGTATCTCAAAAAAGGACACTGAATATTATCATGATAACAGTCGTCGTCGAGTTGCAGTCATGTTATATCCGTTTATAGATTTTGTTAATAATTCGTGTCGTTTCGTTTGTGAGTTGAAGAGGTAGAGACACATGATGACGGCACGGCCACAGAAGTGTCTATATATCGCATTAATTAGACTAACATACCGCTATCGTGTAAACCTATATGCCTGTATAATTATATATGTTGATATGTCTCTCTAACATTTTTACTATTCCTTTTTATTAATCGTGTTGAACGCGAATAAAGAGTAATATATGTAGTGATAGTGAGTATTTCACTTCGTTTTTTCCCGATTGATTTTCGTCAAGGTCTGCTAAAAAGTTCACATTCGTTTGTACGATGCTCACCCCATCCTTTCATGTATTCACACACAACAAAGAAGGAAATGCCTATAAAAAATATAACAGAACATCACAACCATCGTGTCTCATCTTCGTTGCGAAATCATTTGCAAACATACATCGAAGAGCACTATATGTAGTACATGCAAGTGAAATGCATTAACCGGACACTAAAGTTAGTACAGTGGTAGCACAATAGGCATAATAGGTATTTGTATGTTGTGCGAAAAATAGCTTTCTGCAAATAATAGAATTTTAAAGAATGCTACCATTTTGTTTATTTATTTTTTTGTACTACCTTGTAAGAAAAACCAGAATTGTTAACCGGGAACCTCCTCTTTATCGACAGCTTTCTCAAAATAAAAGAGTTTATTAAGAAAACAAGCATTGTCCTCATTGTACCGTGACCTCGGTCATTCATGGAGTTATTCATGGAGTTATTGATTTTCGAACTGCTACAATTTCAAGGGGGGGTTGCATACAAACATACTCAACACCTTCTATCCCACCATGTTAGGCATACAAAGACTTTGTTCACTAGTTTTTTTGCCAGAAATTTTATGTAGTGCCCTAAAGCAAACATAAAGTTGTCGATACTGCTTGTTTTGTACGAGGAAGCTTTTCACATGCATCCACAACCTTATCTTTCATTTTATGCCTATCTAAATCTATATTCATGGATAAACCTAAATTCATTCTTAAATCCTACGCATACAAATTGAAATAACTTTTTGGTTCAATAATTTGGTCATTATCACAGTAATGATGATGTGTTTAGCATTATAAAAAATAAATTTCATGGGAAGCTCTGCGCAATATTCCGTAAAAAACTTCCAGACAAAAAAAAAATCTGTATGGAATTATAGTATGTATATATATTAATTTTAAAAAATTAAGTTATTTTGATAGTAGGGGCCCGATACAAGCTTTTTTAAATAAAATAAACACAAATTTAACAGTAAACATAATATGCGTTAAAACATTTGCACAAAATATTGTGCTGTCAATAACAAATTCATTTATTGCTATGTTTTCTACAAGAAATCAGATATTCTGAAGGATTTGTTCTCTAAAATTGATGTTTTTTCTTTAGGCATAACTGTTATTTATCACTCTGCAGTTTTATTTTACGTACATTGTACGTTTTCTGTTATTTTACAACACAGGGTAGAATTTGTTCACTGAAGTGTATAGTATCTGCGTGTGGTAATTGCAACAATATTTTATGGGACTTAAAGCATCTCTACATTTTCAACAGACAAAAAAAATGCTGCGGAATGATTTCAACTTGCAACTTGTTTTGGTCATATTTATGTGGTTTAGGAAATGAAAATTTGATGATTTTTTTAAAGGTGCAAACTCAGTCGAGTGCATTGATAAAACATATAACTAGTAATTCAGATTTTTTAATGAATTATGGTGAAGATAAGTATCAGAGTAAATTCTTATAAGCATTTAAACCTAATTCAAAATCACTGTATGGTGTAAATACGTGTAATTAAGACAGTAGATAAACTCGCCTGGTATATTCTCTGTGATGTAGGTATTAAATACGCACGCATACAAGATAAAATTCAAGAACCTTATTTTTCAACTATAAAACTTGAAGTTGTATTGAATATTTGTATATCACTCAAGCACCAATGACCATGGCAGTACTTGATGCCTTGTTTGTTTCATACAATGTACAATAATAATTCATTTTAGTCATCGTGTTATGAATATTTTGGTAACGAAGTTGTTTTCAATCTCTGAGAGATTATGATGAGTAGTGAAAAGCTAACTAGAACGATTTGCCACAAGCTTATCTTGATAACAGGATAGTGAAGTAATTAAGAGTAATCTGATTTGTATGGAAAATGAAAAATAATTATATTAATTTGGGCTCCTATTTTTTTTCTGTAGTTCAAGCCGACTGATGAGGAACCTTGCGGAGAAAATGAGACGGGACAAGCTCAATATGTATATATCTGAGCTGTCGACGCTTGTACCAATTGTGGCAATGGCAACTAAACGGATGGACAAAACATCCGTTCTTCGACTATCGGCAAACTTTCTCCGAATTCACCTAAGTAAGTATTAATTATACTATACAGCTTACAGCCTGGAATTATCCTTGATTATCATATTTTCTATCTAACCAATCATTACCAGGCTTAAAGCAAAATCAGCCAAAGAAGGAGCCTACTCCAAGCGCTACACCTTCAGGACTTGAAGGACAACTTTCCTCAGTTTTGTTGGATAGCATGGAGGGCTTCATGCTGATTGCAACAGCATCCGGGAAGATAGTTTATGTGTCCGATACAGTGGAAAAGCTTTTGGGCCACTCGCAGTTGGATTTGATGGGACAGTCCTTGTACACAATCTGTCATAATGGTGATGTTGAGTTGTTACGACATCATCTTCAACCGTCCAAACCTTTTGATCCAACGGGTATTACTAATAGCATTGTATTTGTATAATAAAAACAAACTTTAATATTTAGAAAACTTGATAGAATAGATAGAATACACTGGTATATTTGTAAGGTTTTTATGTATACACTGTTTAGGGATGCTTTCACTTTTAAAAATATATATGATGATTGTAATACTTAATGAGGACTTTGTTGAAATTAATAGCGGATACTGAAGGAGACTCGGGTGAATCTACCATTGAAATCGTTCCCCGTTCTCCCTCATTTTACGGTGGAAGACCAGAGGAAGCCATGTCAGGTTTATCATCAGGAGAACGGCGATCATTTTATATCCGACTTGCAGAAAGGACGATGGCAAGGGGAGATCCCACACGGCACGTTACAGTACACATGATCGGAGTTTTACGACCTCCAGCCAACAAAAAGGATCAAAAGAACAAAAAGAAAGGTACGTCCACTAAGACACATAGTAATAATTGCGTATTGTGTGGTTATTACTGTTCATAGTAGTAACATGAATAATGAAACAATGAAAGGGTTATTACTTCAATGCAATGGGACGAATTGGAACAAAATTGAAAAGTAGTTGACACGTTCATAACTTGAAGTACTATTTTATTACATATAATGTGAACAGTCTATGAAACCTGTTGTCTGCATCAGAACAAGTTACTTATAAAACTGGATTTCTGTTTCCGTTGGAAATTCTGATGAATTCTTGTCTACTGTGCAAACTTGCATCTTAATTTGCAATTATTTTAAGATTTTTTTGCTTCCAAATTTCAGATTGCTCTTCAACAACGGCAGGGGATGAGCATTTGTTGGTATGTGTGGCCCGACCTTTCAGAAATAAAGGAATCACAGAACTTTCCCTCATGGAAGCTATTCAGGATGAGTACGTCACAAGACATCTTCCAGATGGAAGAATCATTTATACGGATCATAGAATTGCATTTGTTGCTGGCTATCTGACCGAAGAAGTTATGGGAATGTCTGCATTTAACTTCATTCATCAAGATGATCTCCCTTGGGCCACTGTAGCAAATAGACAAAGTAAGATGTCATCATTATCGTTATAATTTTCTGACATTTTGTATGAAGTCAATAGTAAGCGTAGCTGATGGCCTTATTTAGTGTCACGAACTTATTCGTTTGCGTGAAAATTTTATTACTCCATGAGCAGTTAATGGTAATTTGATCTAATTTAACTTTTATTGATGCTGTATTTTATAGTGTTCAGCAGTGTCGAAGGCCAGGGATATAGTGTTTATAGACTTCGTTCCAAAACCGGCACACTAATTTACTTGAGGACGAGGGGATATTTGGAATTTAACAAAACTACTCAAAAAGTCGAATCATTCGTGTGTATAAATACATTGTTGACGTAAGTGTAAAGCCGCTAGTTTGAATGTCTCATAAACATATTGTGTAAAAATATTATATAATGCTTATTTATGGGTAATGAGCTGAGATTATGGATCATAGCAATGAACGAGAAATGAGATGATTTGATAAGTGAATGAAATTATTGAGAATTGTATGTTGGATTGTCTTGTAGGTCCGAAGAAGGGGATAAAGAGCTTGAGAAGGAGAGAGAACGAATCACGCCCTTTATTACTTTCCAACAAGTTACAACCACCAGTACAAATGCGAGCTCATCTAATAACGTTCTTCCTTCGGCTCAGTCTAGTGAGTCGGTTGTATCAAAGATAGTGACGACATTGACAACAACCACCGTGTCTCGAAAAGAGAAACTACAATCAACCAGCACAAAACAAACTATTTCTTCCATTCTGCCACGCTCAAAGGTTGAGGAAATAGTGGATGTCCCCTCAACAAACGAATCCTCAAATACAATGAGCTTGATTGGGTCCCCTGAGTTGTTGACATCGGGAGGTGTGGAAATTCATCATGTGAATGGAGACCCCCTTGCCGAGAACCAAGATAATCTGACTGTAGCAGAAGCTGTTCCTACGATCTCTTCACCGAAAGTATCAACCATCAGCATGGTTCATGATGTGATGGATGGAGGAAATCTAGATCAAGTTGTTTTACGACACCCCATCCCTACCACCACCGCAATGACAAACACCTCACCATCTATTGTACAACATACGACGACGAGGAGGGACATTATTCCTACACGACTGAAGCGCTCGTACGTGGAGGTTGACGGTATATTGGATACATCTAGTGCCAAAAGATCAATTGTCCCAACCGCCTATATAACATCATACAGTCCGCTTCATCATTCACCTCAACTGGGTTCAAAGCAAATCTGGGCCACGGAAACAACATCAATGATCATTGATCAACACAACAACAATGGTTAAAGTAAAAGTTGTTTTCTTTTCCAACCTGAAATGTTGAAGGCTCATTTGGACTCATAATAATAAAAAAAAACTTTATCTACATTTTTTTCCAACGGGAGAATCGCAAAACTCGAATTTTTACAGATATGAATAAACTTTGCTACAGTTTTAGTACACCAACTTATGTACATCTTTTCTAGAGCATTGAACACTAAATTGAGAGAGAGAGAGACAAAAAAAACTCCTCACATCTTGTAACAGCCAATATAATTGAGCATTGATTGTACATTTAATAATATCAGCCTTGCTTAAGGAACTGCTTTTTTCGGACCAATTTATGTAAATCGGGACAGAATTAAAAACCAGAACAATTCTCGACTTTAACCAGTCTATTGTACAATGTGGCCCTCATTCCCCCCAAAACTCAAATTTTTAGTCACTGTGTGTAAACGGGATATAGAGAAAAAGGCCGACAATGAAACCCTTCTGATAGGAGCAAATTTGACGATGATTCCATCTAATTATTATTCTGAACCATATATATTAATTATTATTACGTATTAGTATGTTATATGTAACTTAATCGGTTTTGTACAACAACCTTGGTGTTGAAATTGTAACTGTTGTATGGAGATGCACCAAGACAATCAAAACAAATTTTTTAGTAACGCAACTCATATTACAGTACAGTATATTACGTTGTTACAGCTTAGGTAAAAAAATACTACAACTACAATAATAACATTATCATTATTAAAACTATAAAAACAGAAACAAAACTATTTACCATGCATATTTATGTAAAACATACAAAACATATACCATACAATGTCCGACTTTTTTGTGTAGAAAAGGACTACTTGCAAAACAATTTCTTTTTAGCTCGCAATGCTCCGAATTTTAGCTTTATAATTTATTGCAAAAAGGCCAACAAATCACCAGTAACGAGATATAAATACAATATGATGGTATCCATGCAGGATAGGTCAGCAACGGATGTAATATTTACTAAAGTAAATGAATTATTCGTCGCCTATTTTTATGTGTATGTAAATAGACCGGAAGTACACAAAATAGCAAGGTTGTTACTTCTATGACTTGACTTCACAGATTTTGCAACCTGCTCTTATTATTGTTATAATCTGATAGTAAGGAATAAAGTATACTTCAATGTCTTAATTGTGTATTTTCCATTACAGAAAGGCACGATACTTTTTATGTGTATTCTCCCTGTCGTTGTTGTCTTCGCATGAATATAAATTGTTGTTCGCATGATTTGTCATCATGACGTTGTAATTTAAATTTGCATTACTTTCAATTTTTGAAATGCACTAGAAAAGATGTACATAAGTTGGTGTACTAAAACTGTAGCAAAGTTTATTCATATCTGTAAAAATTCGAGTTTTGCGATTCTCCCGTTGGAAAAAAATGTAGATAAAGTTTTTT
>Ga0115844_100219_pt1 | contig 14743 bp, 11 predicted proteins | sample InSIn1gowninarea_FD_83858 | JGI IMG/M metagenome (GOLD analysis project Ga0115844, IMG submission 83858) | reverse complement strand
TACCTTCGCTCATCTGGCGGTGGGTGGCAGCCGGTGTGAGAGAAAAGTGAAACCTGGCACTCTCGGCCGTTCATGGGTACGATCAGTAATAAGCTAATCCGCTAGAGCGATAGTAGCGGCGGTTTGAAGCCGTTTGGAAGTCTAGATCGAGTTGCGAAAGGAGGGGAGACAGCCGATCCTCCAGTTGCGCCAGATGAGCGAAGGTAGTGGTACAGAGAACTTGAAAGAGAGTGTAAGTTGAAGACGCGCAATTCAAGCGAAGGACGAGAAGTTAGAGGTCGGAAGTCTCTAACTCGTTAGTTAGCTGGTTATGAGGGATGTGAAGGCAATTTATTATGATTTGTGATACGCGTGGGCTAGGCAAATGACGTTCGAGTCCCCTTGAAACAGTATTCGTCCCGTTGAGTGTGGGGCGGGAAAGCGGAGGCGGCTATATCTCCGACATCAATTTAACTCACGAAGAGCCGAGCTTTGAGGGCGGGGAGGGTTCTTGCTCGGGGAGGATCACGAGGGTGAGGAAAGGGATAAAGAGAGTTAGGAATTCAAGTTGGGAGGAAGTCGGGAAGTGGGAAGTCTTCACTAACTAGTTAGGTGAATTGTTATACGACTTTTCGCGCCCAACTTGTTGTTTTGACATTCAATAAGGCTGACAATGGCATCCAGTCGGAAATGCGGAAGGTATGCCGGAGTGTATTATGTAATCGGCAATGACGACATCGGCATCGGCGTCGGCGTCGGCGTCGGCGTCGTTCGGCATTGAAAACACCAAAGGAAGAAAAAGTTCATATATTAGAGACACAGCTCGTACATACTCATCCATTCACGTCTCGTGATTGATTGATTGTTTAATTGGTCAAAATGTTCAGGGCTGTCTACTCGAATTACCCTCCCTCGCTGTCCTCCGAGCAAGAAGCCTATCTCGTCCAAGTCGTCAAGGACTGGTCAATTCAACATGGCCTCACCGTCCGACCCTCACCCAGTATCGTGTCTGAAGAAGTCAACCCCAAACATGTCCTGGCCACCAACGCGCCAGTGACTCTGTTTCCAAGTCCGTTCCCGCGGAAATGCTTTGAACAGGCCCAGAGATTGCAGTCAGTCTACAATGAACTCTACGCCGCTATATCCAGTGATGAAGTATGGCTCGAGGAAGTCATGGAAGAGTACGGCCCTCTGATCGCTGATTCGTTGTTCCTCTTTCCCCCTCTACCCTTACATTCCCAGCCAGTACCACTGAAATGGTTTAACAACTTCTCTTCTCTCATCTCCTTGCTCGACTCCCACTTTTCTGACATGTTGGTTCCAGATTATTCGAGGTGGATGACTTCTTGGCCAATCTCTGGAAAGTCCACTTGGCGGTCAAAGAGGAGGGATACGTGCAGAACCTGACCTTGGGCATGTTTCGTTCCGATTACATGCTCGACGCGTCGGCCGAGTGCACCTCCCCGTCGCTCAAACAAGTCGAATTCAACACGATTTCGTCGTCTTTTGGTGGTCTGGCCGATCTCGTGACAGCATTGCACACCGAACTCGCCACGTTCCCGACACCGAAGCGACCGCTCGCCTACCCTCCGCACGCGCTGTTCAACAATGGCAACACCAAGGGAAAACTGAAGTCACTATCCCCAAACCCAACCGAGACCCCGAACCTGCGCACGACTGGCATCCCACCCCCCAACCGGGCCGTCGAGAGCCTAGCGGCAGGGCTAGCAGCCGCGCACGCTGCATATGGCCGCTCCAAACACCAGCCTCCCCTCCCATTGTGCATCCTGTTTCTGGTGCAAGACGGAGAACGCAACGTGTTCGACCAACTGGCGCTGTCAGAGCATCTACAGCGACGGCACGGGATCCCCTGTTTCCGGCTGCCGGCATTGCAGATCCTCACGGCAACCTCCATACCGGCGTGGAGCCAGTCCCGCCCGCTTCTCTACCACCCGTACACCACCGCTACCGCCATAATCAACCTGACTGATGCCGGGCTGGCAACGACAACAACAACAACCCAAGCGACCCATGTGTACGAAGCGACAACCGTATACTTGCGTGCCCTCTATTCGCCGACAGAGTACGACTCGGCTTCTTCGTGGGCGGCGCGCCTCCACCTGGAACGCTCGGCAGCTATCAAATGCCCGACTGTGCTCCTGCACTTGGCCGGATCTAAAAAGGTGCAACAAGTGCTCACCTCCAAACCCCCAGGACCTGACCATCTCGCTCGCTTTCTGCCTCAGTACCATCAACGCCACCAACAGCAGCAGAAACAACAACAACAGCAACAGCAACATGATGACAACCATGACAACCACGACGACACACACCTATCTTCTGAATCCTCTTCCTCCCCTCCTTCCGTCATCGACGAACTTCGCACCACTTTCGCCCCACAATATTCCCTCTCCACGACCGAAGGCCTCTCCCTAGCCCTCAACCCCACCACAGCGATCCACCACGTGCTCAAACCTCAACGCGAAGGCGGGGGCAACAACGTCTACCGAGACAACATCCCGAAATTCCTCGAGTCGATCATTCCCAAAAGTGGTAGCATCGTCGTCAGCACCACAGACACAGAAACAACAGAAACAAACACAACCGAAAAAATGACAGCAGCAGAAAGAGCAACAGACGCAGGCACAGAACCCACAGAAACAACGACAGAAACGACAAATCCAACCCAAAATGCAGAAAAGAACAGCAACACCAACACCAACCATGATTATTACAAACAATACATCTTAATGGAATTAATCCAACCCCCTCCTCAAGCGAAAAACAGCGTCTTACGTTCCGACGGGACCGTTGTGATCGGCGGGGACGTCATTTCGGAATTGGGCGTTTTTGGGACTTGTCTTTGGCGGCGGAGCCCCATGCGGAGCCAGCAGCGGAGCGGGGGAGGAACGCAAGAACAACAACAGGAGCACCAGCAACAGGAGCAGCAGGGTGGAAAAGACGGAGAAGGCGGAGAAGATGGAAGTGGAGAAATCGGAGGAATCGAAATCCTCCACAACGAAGGAGGCCAGGGGTACCTGTTGCGCACAAAGGCCCGGGAGAGCGATGAGGGCGGCGTCGCGGCTGGGTTCAGTTCGCTCGACAGTTTGATACTGTATGATGATGATGGCGATGATGATGACGCTGACGTTTGAACAATGAACAATGAAAATAAACGGTAAAAAGACACGCAAAAATCAAATAAGGTCATACCTTAGCTAGATAGTTACATAGTTACACACAATGTAGCCACTTGGCTACTAGCAGTGCCACTGGTAGTGCATCTACATAACGTCTACACAATGGTCTACACAATGTCTACGATTCATTGATATTGTTTCTACTACCACTAATTCCTATATAGTTAAGAATGTCCAATTGATTGGTCCATTCAACTACTGAAAAGAATTAACCCTGTTTATATTTTCCCCCTTTTAATTTGATTTTATTTTTTTTGCTATCGAAAAGCTAAGAGATACACAGTAAGGGGGGCGAAAGTGGGGGGTTTTTGGGACCATTTTTTGAGTGCTGGGGTTGTGCTAAAATTCAAAAAAACAAATGCATGTTCCATTCCATGTTCCGTTCGTGGGTGGGCGGGTGTTTGTTTGTTTGTCTCCTTCGTTCACGTCTCCAATGCTCCAATGCTCCAATTGAGAAGTCGTTAAGACAAAATGATGGGGGGCAGTTAGGGGCAAATGGGAGCGATTGGAGACAAGAAGAGACAATAGGGAAAACCCGTTTGTGTGTCGGAAATTCTTCTTCTTTGCGGGGAACCGAACCGAACGAAACCGACCGATGGAACAATTTTTGTCGAAATTGAAGGTCCTAGGTCCTAGGTCCTATCCGAAATAGAGAAAGGGGGAACTCTCTCTTTAGCGCCCTCACCTGAATTGCTGAATATGAAATTTTTTTGGTGCCTTGTGTAGTCTTCGCGCTTTAGTGGGCTTAACGGTGAGCCTACCTGCCCTGCCGCAAGACTGCAGTGGTAACTTGCTCATCTTAACCATAACCACAGACAGTCATCGGTGAAAATGACAATCTGAAAGTTTCTGCGCCAGAGGCCAGAAATGAGTATCTCCTCATGTCGAAATACTTAATTGCAATGATCAGAGAGACTTTTAGTTGTTTTGTTCTAAAGTTCGCTCTAAAGAATCGATGGATACAGCATCAATCCACGTCCATGAACGGGGGGGTTTGGAGACGGTACGCATCGAACAGGTCTGCACCTGTATCTTGAACATAACCACCATTCACGCCCAGATCAGCATATTGAGCGCCCAGCTCAGCGTATGGAGCGCCCATCTCAGCATATGTAGAGCCCAGCTCAGCATATGTAGCGCCAAGCTCAGCGTATGGGGCACCCAGCTCAGCGTATGGAGCGCCCATCTCAACATACGTAGCGCCCACCTCAGCATACGTAGCCCCCAGGTCAGCATATGGAAACCCCTCGATCAATAGATCAGTATATGAGAGAGTTTCAGCGCTATTCCTAACGGCGTTAGAAGCAGATTCCATAGATCCTGGATAAACTGCCGAATTCAGATGAAACGCGTCGTTAAAGGAATTTCGTCGGTTTGCAGGTTGCTGTACCGGCGATGCGCCGCGAGGCGGAGGCGATGAGCGGGAGATGAAACGTTGAGTAGTTGCAGAATTAATCGGCCGGGGATGGTAGAGAGCTGCTCCATTCGATACTTGTGTGGATGGTAATGCGCCCATTTGCTGCGACGGCTCCCTTGTAAGAGAGTGTCGATCGCAATCGACAGCCCACACATAGCCCGGAAGTACTTCACTAGTATCACCATCGGGGACTGGAATATAATGCACATCTTGATCTTGATAGTCCGCGTAATTAGCAGCCGTGAGCATCGAGTAGCGGCCAGTATTGAAAACTGTCGCCGCAGCTGTCGCATCTTGCCATGCTCCAACATGATCGAAATCTTGTGCTTGACTATGATAGTTGCCGAATCCTTGCGCATATCCAAAAGGATTGACCTGTTCAGATTGCCTATGAGTGGCTATTTGAGGATTGATGCTTTGTTGAGAATCTGGGATTTCGACCAATTCACCTTCGCCATAGGTGAGATCTTCGTTCAGAACTTGAAGCTGTGTATACTAGTATACAGAAATTAGCAACCCCTATTTAGCTTTATTGAGGCAACTTACACCCGGATGTGCACATAGCGAGGACTCAGCCACTGTGGTCTCACTCCCAACTCCGTCATCCGAAGAGTCGGTTTCATCGGGCTCCAAAAACTTGTACAAAATCAGTTCTCCGTTCTCCGAGCTATTTTGTACCTCCACGGGCCAAGTCGAGGGAACAAATCCATCATCCCATTGCGCGATGAGGTCGCATTCTTTCCTGGCGGAGTTGGAATTACGGTTCGTCTCTGAAACGATCTTTGAAGAAAGAACACGTTTCTTCGTAGGTTTGGCGGGTTTTGGACTTTTCTTGACTATTGGACTTCCATTGGAGGACACCTGATCCCTTCCCAGCACCCAGGTACAACCTGGGCAACCGCCGTCGTATGTGTTGTTCTTTGTCGCCTTATCCTTTGTTCGGTCAAACCACGTCACTGGGAGGCATCTTTTGTCAAGTTTTGACCAGTGTGATTTCCCATGAATCTCCGCACGTTCCGAAAGAATCAGCGACATCTCCCAAGCTGCCATCATGCCCGGGGACATTCGCGGTTCATTTTTTTTAATGTTACCTCCCATAGGGAGGATGAAGTAATCGGTAGGAAAGGTAGTGTTAAATATGTTCTGTAGGGTGACAGTCGCAGGCTTGACGTGATACAGACCTTTCTCTCGATGTCGCTCCAATTGGAGCTTGACTAGACGATCTGATGCTATATCACAGACACTAAGGACGGTATTTAGGACGATATTTTGGAGGGACAGTCTCTCAATCGCCTCGACTTCGGTACGGTGCGGCTCGGCACGGCGACCATATTCAACCCAGCTATTCAAGATTTTACGACACGATCGTCGACAATGATTTTGCAGAGCGTTCTTCGTAAGCTTTTTAAGACCGATGCCGCCAAAGCCTGGGTCAGCTTGTTGCCGATCAAGTATGTCCTGGTATTTTATGCGGGGATCGATGCGGCGCCACGCTTCAATAAGCCAGCCTGCATTCCAAGTTAGCGTGTGCTCGATCTCAGCGGTGTGGATATTTTTACCTTCAACATCAAGCGAGATATGCCGAGGAAGAACCTCGAATGCCCGAATTGGTTTTCGTTCATCGTTGAGAACAATCTTACCATTTTCCTCGAGGAATGGAACCTTGATATCTGTGTATTTTGATGGTGGGAGTACGAGGTAGAAGAGGATTTCAGGAAGATTTTCTTCGCTCCATTCGTAACAGTGTGGGAATTCTGTAGTCACCAGGGCTGGCGAATAAGGTAGAACGCCTCCTATTCCTGGTGAGAACCACCGTTGAGATAGAGTCAGGGAGTAACATACCATTTTGAGCTTTGGCATTTTCCTTTGCTTCATGATTGAGATCCACCCATTTCTGCCCTGGCAGGATTCCACCGCGAGGTTGATATCCTGACATGGCTGACTGTCGGAGATCGGCACTGACCTGATCAAGCAGCACTCTGGACAGGATTGCGCAGTCTATGAAATAATGGTTAGCTTAGGTTATTTCATAGAAAGGGAACTGCTAATTCACCTGGAGGATAATTTGCGTGAACTGATAGTGCGAGTTGGTGAGAACTGAGGTTTTTCTGGAAAGAATGGACAGAAGAGGCGACGCGATATTGCCTTCCTGATTGGGGTGTCCCCGTCAAGATGGCTTTTGAAACGAACAGGCTGATCACAATGCCTCGACTCGAAAATCCAGAGATGTCCCAAGCAGTGGCAGTGATGAGATAAAGAGGTTTGTTCCCGAGCACTGCCTTGCAAAGACCCTGATCTCCGAGCCCTACCTTTTTGCAAACACACGGACAAGGGAATAGTCCCAAAGCATACTAGCGTCTGGAATTAGCGTGAATGCCAAAAACCTGAGTGGTGGGAGTCTGCCAAGACTTTGCTCAAATAGGGTACTATACCATGGGATGGTAGTGACATACCTCGGATTGGGTAAGTTTTGACACCCATGTCCCATAACAGAATGTTCTATACCGCTGCCGCATTTCTCCAATGTTGATATCTTAGGTAGGAAAGACAGAAAGCGAAATCAGCGTATTGACTTGATCCCAGGCAGCTGCAGCAACGTATCGCGAAAACGACCCTACCTCCATACATATCTTGTCTTAGATGATCAGAATGTTGTTTTCCCTTTGCGTTCTCGAGAACGTATAGCGCCTCCGTGGCGCGGTTGTTTAGTTTCTTTCGTGCTTTTTGGCTTTTTCATGCCTAACACCCCGGCGAATAAATCGGACACGGTGCGAATCCCTTTGGATGGAAGAGCCAGGATGAGCATAACATACTCCATCGGCAACACAATAGCACCACAAGCCCAGTTGGTGAGGGTCACGATAAAGTTCCTTGGCTGGCTCTCCGCATTGCGCTGCACGGCAGCGGCTAGCACGACAACGTCCTTCAATCTTGTCTCCAGGTCTTGCAGCCTTGCTTCCGTCTGTATCGCAGAAATCGTCGTTCGCTTCTCGTATCGCCGGACTGCTCGGTTGAGGGCATCAAGTTCGGGCTGAATTCCCTTTCGAAGGTCTGAGGCGGCTTGGGCTGAAGCCTTCGCTGCAACTAATTCGGAAGTTCCAGCTGCATTTTCCGCAGCATGCTCAGCCGAATCAGCAACATGAGCTTCAAGCTCTTCCAGACGCCCTAGAAGGTCAAGGAGCTTAGTGTTGTCCAATTTTGTGTCGTCATCTAATATCTCGGCATTAACGACTCGCTGCAAGAACAAGGTTCTCGCCTGGACCATCTTGACCAAGTGAGACAGCGGGCGGATCTCAGATGCAAGGAGGAAGACTGAAAGGTTGTAATTGGAGACAAGCCCTTCTGATGGTCGCGAAAGCTGTGACCGAATTGCATGCAGCAGCCATGCCCCGATGATTGGACCGAGAAAACACGACAACAGGGCAAGGACCTCATGGATATGGAGCTCCATTTTTGCCGCAGCCAAATTTGAGCCGATGGGGTTACTTTGTGCAGGGCGTCCCAGCCCCGGTTCGCTCTTCGGTGGAGGCGGGCTCATCTCTTGGGAAGAGGATATGGCTTCTTCTTCTTCGTCTTCTTCTGCGTGGTGAACATACAGCCCATCAATTATTTCCTCTTCGATGACTTTTCCTGAAGTGAAAGTCATTGAATCTGGGCTCCGTCTCGCCTGCGCTGCCAGATACCAGTCCCTACTGCTAGTCAGCTTTGGGCATCATTTGACAGTGCTATTACTCTGGAGGGGAGGGCTGACCACGGCAATCTCACAGACCAATTCAGGAAGATGGCTGCGAGGACTAGAAGTGTTATGTCTGTGAAGATCGCACTTCCGTTATTGAAGAGTAAGCCTCCCACCGCTGGAAGGAGGGCCAGCCCCAGCGGGATGGAATGCCAGTGGGATGCCTCCTGTTGAGTGACATGGCGAGTGTCGCCACTGACTCGAGGGAGAAGCAAGTCATCAGTGGATGTTCGAAGCGACTTACGTATCTCAGAGAAGCCTTCTGAGAAGATAGAGCTTCGTCGACGATTGAGAGGCAGTCCAGCATCACCAAGTGTGGCAGCGCGACCAAGGGGTCTCTGTCGAAGGTGATGAGGCGGTGGTGGGCTAACATGTCTTCCACTACCGGTGGCGGGTGGGACTGACAATGGCAGGGTGATGCTTGGAGCTCTTTCGGTTGTCATTGTCTATACCTATGAATAGCTTTCTTTGAATAGCCTTTCTATGAATGGCCTTTTCAAGCTGAATAGGAGAGACGTGAAGTGAGCTTGAGTGTGCAGTGTGCAGTGTGCAATGTGCAATGCTTAAGCAAAGTCAAACACAAGCAATACTGACTAACGTTCCGGAAGGCAGACTTCTCGGCTTGACAAGGTGAAAGAAAGGCGAGAACGACACAGCTACGCGGAGAGAACGGTTGATAATGAGGCAGCGAGCAGAGCGATGCCTGAGATACATGGAGGAGATCACGTCATTCCTATGGCCATCGGGTAAGAGCGTGAGGCACAGGGGGAAGGAGCGAGCATGTTGATGGAAGATGCCACCGACTGCAGCAAAATGTTTCGCGTTGCACATCTTGGCGTCGATCAACCCCTTCGGACATTTACTAAGAGTACCTACTTACTGACGTACCTATCTATGGAAAGGTAGGAGTAGGAACCAACGCAATGCAATACGCAATAACACACTAACAACCAACTTAAATTTTCAAGCGTTCAGCTAGGTGATTGATCCTTTCACCGTATTCCTATTGGCGTCTAAAAAAGTGAATGAATGGATGGATGAACGACGGAACAGTTGGCCCACTTGGGTGGTTCCGGAAGTGACAAGCGACGTGGAGTGAACGTCGAAATTTTCCTATTGCACCCCGCCTCAAACAGCTTCGTGGATGAGCCAGTCTTAGGTGCACTAGCAGGGCCATTTCGAGATACCCGAATTTTTGTTCTTCTACGTGATTTTCTAGCCATTTTGTGGTATCTCTGATCTCCTTTAGACTGGCTGGACAAGATCGCATCTTCTCGCCTGCCATACTAGCACTGCAGCAGTGGCCACCAAAAGCGCACGAACCATCTCTATTGACAACCTCTTTAGGATATCCCCTACGCAATTCCCCTCTCTCAAGGCAAGGATTCACTGTGGACATGTTTGTCTGTCCTGACTTTCGTTCTCACATCTGTGGCTGATTCCTCTGTGCCCTGCCAAATATGAACTTTTGGTTTCAGAAAGTCATGGGTCGAGCAGAGCCAGGTTTCCATGTTGTCTGACACATTCGTTTTTGTCTATTACTATCAGACTGCCCTCCGCTAGGCAGTAGGTCATTTCTTGGGGGGGATGGAGGGGGGGAATAAATAGTCCATGCTCACCAGGCTGATTTCTATTGATCTCTACTGTGTCTTTCTATTCTCTTCATTTTCTCTCACAGCCTTATCCTTAAATGCCAGGGGCCACCAGCACGAAAATCCAAGGACGCCCAATGATTGACCCCACTACTGCGATACTGCTGGCTTCCAGGCCACTCCTCAGTCATGAATCGGTTCCTCCGATGCCCAGATATCCCTCCTCTATCGCTGTTCCCATCCTCGCCAGTCTCTCCTGCCTCTGCTGCATCCCGCCTCTTCTCATCCACGCTCGAGCTCGGAACTTTGCAACAACTGTCCTTGTTCTCGGAATCATAATCCCAAATCTGTTTAATCTTGTCAATTCGCTCCTTTGGCCCACAGACGACACAGGTGCATGGTGGAATGGAGTTGGACTTTGCGATGTTGAAACTAAGCTCTACATTGGCTTTGCTACAGCCACCGTGGGAGCGGTCGCATGCATCTTCAGACAACTGGCCATCATCCTCAACACGGATGAAACAACGCTCGCTCCCAGCCGCGCGCAGAGACGCCGCCGGCTAGCCCTCGAGATCGTTTTATGCATTGTGGTTCCGGTTTACTTGATGCTCGCTCATTACCTAGTGCAACCTGCTCGATATTACATTTTCACCATTACTGGCTGCGTCCCATCATTCGACAAAAGCTGGCAGAGCGTTGTTCTAGTCTTCATGTGGCCGATTGTGATATGCAGCATTGCGGTCACATACTCGATCGTCTCCATTTGGCGCTTGATCAAGTACCGTCGAGAATTCTCTCGAATCTTGTCCTCGTCGCAATCGACCGTCAGCAGATCTCGGTTTGTCCGACTCTTCGCGCTGGCCACAACTCTGGTCATCGTCTTCGCCCCAGTGGCGATGTACACGTTTGTCCAAAACGCCAGCTTCCACCACAGCCGCTACTCGTGGGCTCGGATCCACGGCCCTGGGTGGTCCGACAAGGTGATACTAGTCCCTACGTATGGGGCTGTGAGTTTTGACCGCTGGGTTCAAATCGGGTCGGGGTTCGTCCTTTTTCTGTTCCAGGGGTTCGGGCGAGATGCCTCTGCGATGTATCGTGGTTGGCTCTTGCGACTGGGCCTGGCCAGAGTGTTCCCCAGTCTCCAGGATCCACGCATAACGAGGGATACTGGACGAAGGTCTTCAGGTCGGTCGCCGCTAGTTGGAAAGATAGAAAGCCAGAGCCCTCAAACGACGTTTGATTTGAGCCGCATTGGCGGCCTAAACGGCGGTGTCTCGAGACAGTAGGCCCCCTTCTCTCTTTCTCTCCTGTTTTCCACCTCTCCATAGCAAACTGTCACTAACATAAGTTGTCAATACCCAGCCTGTCTGAAGCCAACTCGTGGTCCCTCAGCATCTCTCCCACGACGCTCTCTCCCTTTGAGCAGCCGTGGCGTGATAACGGCGGCGATGGCGCCACCATCGCCGCACGACCTCCCCGATCCGAGCAATCTACACCACCCGGTCGGCTAGGCCAACCAGTTGGCGCCAACCCGCGCACAATCCCAGTCTTTGGGGACATTGGTATGACTCTAGTTTCCTCCAGCAAGCCGAGCGGTGGAGGGGGAGGGGAGAGAGGTCCAGTTTCGAAAATCTGGAGTGGTAGCGGTGCGAGCGACGATGATCTGAGTGATGGTCCTCCTGATTTCCCATCTATGGAAAACCACCAAATCATCAAAATCAAGAGAGACTTTAAAGTCATAGTTGAGAACCAACACTGACGATACTAGAGGTGGGGGAAATTTACTATATAATATAGGCTGAAGCATGGTTTTTCTCTTTTTTATATTTTTTCCTTTTTCTCCTTTTTTTCCTTTTGGGTGATGATGAGGGTGCTGGTGAAATGTAACTTATTTTCCATATTAAATTAATTACAATATAACACAAACAAAACCCTACCCAACCCGCATGAACGGGATAGTAAGAAAGAAAAACTTCTCTCCTCTCCCCCTCCCCTTACTCCTTTTTCCTACCTTCCTTCAACCCTTGCTCCTCCCCCCCCCAAGAAGTAACATTTGCCACATCACCTATCAACAACTAAATAATAACAGCAAACAACTAACAACTAACAACCGATAAGAAGAAGAAGAAATACGATACACAATGAGGTGCTATGCGAATATTGGGAATAACAATATACCTTTCTAAGCCTACCAAGATACCTACATAAGCCGTATGGTTTTTCCTCCTGGGGTGTCCAAACTACCCACTGCACACTTGCCTACTTGCCTACTTGCCCATTGCATTGCAGTCAGTGGTTCAAAAGCCCTACCTTACTCTACCTTACCCCACCTACATACCTTACCTAGGTAGTTAGGTGCTATATACGCATTACCTAAGTATGTATTATGCAATGTATCTGTCTATTTCTCTATCTATTCTATCTATTCTATATACATACATACATACATACATACATAATAACAACGACGCCAACACCAACACCAACAACCCCAAACATACAAATGTAACTAATTATTCAACAAAGCGCAAACCGGTAGGTAGATTTGAACAGGGTAGAGACAGTATACATACACGCAGGCACACGCAGGCACACACATAATTACCCCAAAAAAAACCCCAATTATATGTTGGATTTTGTTTTTTGTTTTTTGTTTTCAGGTTCGTTGCTTTCCACCACGGCATAGCATTCCCCCTTTTCTTCCCACCCCTGAGCCCCCCCCCTTTTTTCTCACCTTTATAAATCTAGTAATAGCTAGAAAGAGGAAGAGCACAAAGAAGAAGAAAGGTATAAACAATATATATGGCTCAACCATATATACGCGCAGTATACGCTGTATACGCTGTAAGCGACTAGAGTAGCAAAGTAGTAGAGTAGAAATAGACAAAAATTAGAAGATAGAAAATCTTAAAAACATAACAATATACATGTGGGAAACCCGGAAGCCGGAAACCAGAAACCAAAAACCAAATATGAAGGTGAGAGAGAGAAACAGAGAGAGAGAGTGAGTGAGTGAGAGTGAGAAAGGCGATATTTTGTGTAGGTAGTAGTAAGTAGTAGTAGAGAATTTTGTGGAGGCCCGGCCCGGCCAGCCGGGTGTTTATATGTAGTGGCAGGACAGGGAATAATGAACATGCACCTGACTTGCAGACACTGGGCCGGCGCATAGTAGTATACATTCCGGGACAAAAAGGAAGGACCGGGTAGCGATTCCGGTGTGATGTCCTCCTGAACTTGTCCCAGCCCCGCCGCCTCTTCCACTCAATGTTCTTTTGCAAAACGACCTTGGAAGCTTTGCATCCCTCCTTCCCCCAACTCTTCCTTTAGATCACGGACTCGAGACGGGGCCTTCGGAATTCTCGTCCCTCGGCGCTGGCCTCTTCAGCACTTCGATCTTGGTCTGCACCACGCTCAGTGATGATTGTTTCTTCCCCTCCGAGTCCTCAAAGTTGCGCATTGTCGCATCGCCCTCGAGATAAACGAGTGTCCTATTCGGCGCATCGCGCAGCAATTAGCTCATGTCCTGAATGCCAAGCTCAAGAAAAGCGCGGGATATTGGAGCGAAAGAAGAACCACGACAAGAAAAGGGCAGCAGTTCGAATTGTTCTTGTATATGACTTTTGGGGCAGGATCCGAGCGAACGACAAAGCCCCAGCTCCGCTTATTTTGATGTTTTGGTTCGCTACTTACCCCTTAGTCAATCCTAGGAGATAATCCCGCCCCGGACTCCCCTCCTGTGCGAAGCTCGCGATCCGGAACCAGCTTGTCTGTCTGTTTTCTCTGGGCCCGTAATTGGTGCCGATGACGTATTTGATGACTTGACTGCCTTTGGCCGACTCGACCACCTCCGGATCGGTTCCAAGTCGGCCTACGAGGGTAATGCGCGCTAGCCGCGACGGCGACGAGACTGAGAATGCCCGTCTCGAAATAGCAGGGGAGATGGTGGCGCTGGTCCGGCGGATCGGTGAAAAGAGGAACGACATTGTGGTGATTGATTTTTCTAAGATTTGGTGAAGGGGGGATGGATTCGACAACGAGATCCTAGACAGATACGACAAGTTACCCAGTTGCGCAGTCGGTCTTGGCCTTTTTGATCGGTCAGGGGAGAGGTGATGCGGCTGGACGGAGGGTGATGCGATGAGCTGATGGTGGTTGAAAGACCAAATACCGAAGATTGAATGCGAAAGTGTTAACACAACTCCACACAACGCGCTGTTGGAGTCGCGAAATTTCGTTTAAAGAAAAGTCGCGACTAAAGGAGTTTTCCAGAATGGGGATAGTGGAAGGTGGAAGCGGGTTACGTCAAATGACGCGTCTTTTGAAACAAACACGGAACAGCGAACGGCTCGGAAAATCTGAACTCTTTGTTGTATGGAGTACTACGTACGATTCTCTACAACGGGACAAGGAGTAATCAAGGAGGAGAATCGCGCGGACTAGAGAATACTCTCTCCAAAAAAGATCACCCAAGCTATACTAAGTTTGAGAAACATGCTGTACCTCTCTACATCTTACTCCTAGAATACACCATGGACGACATTTCCAATCCACCAGCGAAAGATTCCAGAAAGTACATCCGCGATGTCGGTGAATAGCTCCAGCCATCTTGTAACAATTGTACCTTTGTTCCCTTTCCGGCGCAATGTCTGAATTTAAACCTTGGTAGCGGGAAGAGGCATTGTTATCTTTTCCCGTATAAACACTAAACACAGCTTCTCGCGTCAAATTTCATTTCGCCTCTGCATATACCTACTGTTGTCCTATATTTTGGTTTCAAGCTTCTGTCTTCCTTTCCCCCAAATATAACGATGCAACTTCC
>Ga0115844_100218_pt1 | contig 14758 bp, 11 predicted proteins | sample InSIn1gowninarea_FD_83858 | JGI IMG/M metagenome (GOLD analysis project Ga0115844, IMG submission 83858) | reverse complement strand
GGTTTAGGTTGGTGATTTCCAAAGTTGGGCTTGGCGATTTCCTCAAGGTACTTTCATTCTCTCTTATCTCTTTCTTCTTCTCCTTCTTCTTCTTTTCTCTTTGTCTTATTGATCTATTCATTGTTATTGTAATTTTAGATTAAAAATTTAACAAAGAATCTTTGTTATTGTAATTTTAGATTAAAAATTTAATAAATAATCTTTCTTTACTATAATCTTGAATCTGAAAATTTGCATACAACGTTCCCTTATCATTTTCTTCTAATTCTTCACCAAGAAACTATCAAGAAACCCTTTCTTGATTGTCTTAATCTATTTCCCTTTATTCTTTCACCCTTTTTTGATTCAAGAATTTAATTTTAATGAATCTTTTAGTTGAATCTTGAGTTTTTTAAATTGTTTTAATTGAATTTCTATTATTTCTTTAATTCAAGAATCATTATTTGTGTTCTTTGAAGTGTTTTGCATCATCCTACCATAATCCCATATTGTGGGAATCCATTCTTTTGGATATCCTACATCAGAGCCTCTATTATGTAGTCGCCTGGTGTGAGAGGTATGAAAAAAATAGGGAAAGCTCCAAGAATTGATGTGCTGGAAAATTCTGTACAGTAAAGAAAGGGGATTTTTGTGAAATTTAAATGGGAACTTAGGGTTTTTTTATGCAACTGAGTGGGTGGTATGAATGTGAGAAGTGGATTATGGATGAAGAAGATGATGTGGGGAATGATTTCTTGTTAAGTAGGCAGCAAGTTTCAATGGTGGAGATCAATAAGACAAAGAGAAAAGAAGAAGAAGGAGAAGAAGAAAGAGATAAGAGAGAATGAAAGTACCTTGAGGAAATCGCCAAGCCCAACTTTGGAAATCACCAACCTAAACCTTCAAGCAAGTACAAAATCTTGAAGAAGAAGACACCAAGTTGTGTTCAACAAGAGAGCTTTAGAGTTTTAAAATTTTATTCATAATATTCATGTACTTGACCAAGAGGAAACCCCCCAATTTTATAACCCACAGTTAGGTAGGGTTTTGTCTCTTGGATTATAATAAAAAGAAAAAAAAAAGAAATACCTAATTTGGTCCCCTCCACATGGACTGGTCAACCAAGCCAAAAATTGGCTTTATTTGACACCTCAATTATACCCAATATAAAAAAAAACATAATTTCAATTACATCCTAACTTTAATAAACACTAAAAACCCTTTATGAACTGAATACAAGTTTATAAAAGCCTCTTAAAACTCTATCAAACCCTCCATTAGTTGCTTCGTTGCATCTTCCATGCTCTTCCTTGTTTGCCTCTATGTGTGGACCCCACCAAGGCCAAGTGTGGGTTCACCTTGCTCCCATGTCCTCATCAAACCCCCCTTATTTGAAAAAACTCGATCTCGAGTTTTGTAATCGAGTTTTGTAAAGGGAAAGACTCAACAACATTAGGAAGCTCGATCCATATAGCCATATGCTAAATCTACCCACAATCAAGTTGTGATGTAATCCGGTAATTCAAAACTCGATCCACTTAGCAACATTTACCATAGGAAGGATGCCGCAACATAACCCCACTTGTCCTTTAAGAAGTAGTTGAAAGTGGGAAAACCTCATAGTACTCGTCTTATTGAATATGAACTGACGCAACAATCTCAGGAGTCATCACCAAGCTCAGGAACTGGTATAGCAGTGGAGATGGTTTGAATGTCACTCAAAACTGGAAATGGGATATCATCAAATGGTTGGTGACAAACTGGGGCAACAATGTCTGGAATCTTCATAGACTCTTGGACTAAAGTGTTTGCAAAAAGGGTTTTATTTTTGCTTTGAACTGGAGCTAGAACCGTGTTAGGTGGCTGGACATAAACTTGGACAGCAATAGAACACTCCTCTGGACTCATAATTGTCTCCTTAGATGATTTATCATGAGTCGCACCAATATACTCCACATTAGGGTCTTCATTTGTAGTTTTGTCTTCAGTTTCTTGGAATTCCTCCTTAGGCTTTTCTTCTACAACTGGTACCTCATCATTATGTACCACATCTTCAGGCTTTAAATCAGTCACCTTCGCACTTTTTTGTTGAAGATAAAGTTGGAGCTTATCAAGTGTATCTTGTGTTCTTGTGTCCTCTTCATACTCTCCAAGAATGATCACATGCAGAAGAAAATCTTTCTGTCCCCCCCCCCCTCCGGCTTAATACCATTAGGCTCTTTTTTATCTGACAAGTCGGGAATAAATGGTACCATATCAAAAGGTCTGACTTGGATCTGATAACACGCTCCATTATTACAAATCCAAAGAGTATTATATGTCTTGTTAAAATTAGGCCTCCTCACCTCCAACCATGTCCTTCCTAGAATCACCGGATGATCCTCTAAAAGTCTGTTGTCCAAACAACACTTGACACCACCAATAAACTCTCCGACCTTAAACTGAACAATAAAGTGGTCATCTCTATAAAAACATATGATGTTGCTTTGTAATGTCGAGATAGCCTATCAGCCAAATCAGGAGATATGTAATTGTCCTCGTATTGATCACTAAATATGACCCTAATAAGCTTTCCATGTGGGAAAGTAAAAGGGTGCTTAACTGTATAATCCATAGTCCTTTACCTCAGTAAACAAAAGGGTAGCAACTCATATGGAGTATCTTGGACAGCAAGCCATGGTTCTACTTGACCAACTTAAGCAATAAGCAAACAGTCGAGCTTAAATACTCCAGTGGAATCAGCCTCGGCATAAAAAACAAAGCATGGGACAGTAAGCACTTGAGTGCAAGTATCAGATCTGATGTATTTCGTGAGCAGCAGCACTGTGGTAAATATAGGGCAGCAAATAAAGTTTTTGTGGCCTGGGACAGATAGAATACTCTGGTTTTTTTTATAAGACTATAGGACAGCACACTAGGGATTTGAAGGAATACTTAGGCCTGGTATACCAGCAGTACACTAAGGGACTTTGGACTGGTGAAATCAGAATCAGACCAGAATTTAAAACAGTGAGTGATGATAGGCTGTAAGAGGGCCCAAGCAGTGATCAATCAGAACACCAATCTGAGTGCTGCAAACTCTTCACAGACTGAAACAATTCAGCATTGTAATTGGGTTTGGAGAAGGAACCCAACAGCTTGATACTCTGAACAGCAGCATGTAGATACTGATTTCAAACACTAAGGCAAGGCTTAGGCCAGCAGATGGTTATAATCTGAAAAATAATCAGTGGAGTAGAGTTATACCAACCCTGATATCACTTAGAACAGAATCAAGTGATGGATCTTCAAAACAATCCTCTTTCCATACACAGCGGTAGATTAAATCTTGGTACACACTCTGATAACCAGAACAGCACTTGAAAGATCTTCTGATTACATATGGAACATGTACTGGATCTTCAGGTAAGTACTCCCTTCAATAAGTCAAGCTGCTTGAAGAGTAATAAGACTCCATGGCTAAAATCTCTTGAAAGAATTAAATACAAAAGAGTCCTAGTAGGGCTAGGACTGTCCTCCACTGTTGCCGCAAGTGTTGTGGTTTCTCAGACTCAAAATCTTCAACAAAATAGAATCCTAACAGATAGAGGATTCCTCTATAAACTGCCTCAGGCTTCAAAGCACCCAGAATTAGAAGTTCTCTAATAATAGAAGAGTCCTAAACTGAATAGGACTGCTCTCCAGAATTCTCCAATAAGATTCCTTCGCTTCTTGTTGACTCAACAGCAATAATACCTTACCCAGAAGCTGTGATGCTGTCGGCCAGTAAACCCCAATAAATATCGGTGCTGTAGAATCTGTCAAGCAGGAATCAGTAGTGTGGTCTAGGCAGCAACAATAACAGTAAGTGTCAGTGTCTGTAGTGGTGGGTTGATATACATCCTGTTGTATTATCTTGGTCTGGAATTTTCAGAGAATGCCCTCTTTTAGTCTCATTCCTAAAATTTGTTCAAAGAATAGTGGTAATCTGGTAGTGTCAGACCGTAGAGCAGCAACTAATGATACTCTCGAACAACTTCTCTTGAAGGTTTAAATTAACCACAATGGATGTAGATGTATGGTTTAACCCACACCTCAGTGAATGTTCTGTAACAGCCTGGCAGTGAGATCTTATGTGCAATGAATGTATGTAATCAGCAACAGACCTTTCTTTGGAAAGATAATCTCCAGTAGAAGATAGAGGATTAGCAACCCTACGGATTCCTTGTCTGAATATGCCCAAGGAACCCATAAACTGAATAAAAGTCTATAAAACCCTCCTAAAACTATCCTTCGTAAGTTGCTCCATTGCATTCCATTGCATCTTCCATGCTCATCCTTGTTTGCCTCCATGTGTGGGCCCCACCTTTCTCCCATGTCTTCATTAGAATCTCTTGACTTGATGGGAAGAAGGGGAAAATTAGAGCAAGGTTAGGGCTTTTGTAGAGGTTTCTGAGGGGAGAAAAACCTCAAAAAGGAATTAGAAAAGTATAGCTTCTACAGTGGTGCGATTTCCAATTGTTATACACTCAGAAAATTCTGACCAGTTTGAAGAAGGAATGGGTTTAGAAAACAGATTCATAACAGCAGCAGTTAACACAACAATTAGAGAGGATGTACCAGAATTTAACATAGATGATAAATTGTGTTAGGAACAACAAAGATGTACCTGATAAGGAACTAACGATTTTACTAAGATGCACTGTGATGTTCCATCAAGAATCTGATGTCTGCAGAATTGTATGGCTTAGATGTTCAACGATTTTACGAAGATGCACTGTGATGTTCCATCAAGAATCTGATGTTTGCAGAATTGTATTGCTTAGATGTTCACCACCTTATAAATTCCTTAGGGAATGATGTACAACTGAAAAGAGGTAAAAGAAAATCTAGATGAGAGGAGTAGAAGTATATTGAAGAAGATAGAGGAAGAAGAAGGTGAATCGTGGAAGATGGGTTTCATAGAGGGAGTGAGGAATGAGTGGGGGGGGGGAGGGGGTGTGGTGGGGGGGAGGGAGAGAGAGAGAGAGAGAGAGAGAGAGAGAGAGAGAGAGAGAGAGAGAGAGAGAGAGAGTAGATTTATGACCACTAGGGAATATTCCCTATTTAAAACCAAGTTTTTTATTTTTCCTTCAATGCTTTAATTTATGGACTCACTAATTTAAATATTTAAAAATCTTTCCTAAAATAGCAACTTCCAACTATCTAAACTTTCTCTACTTCTACATAAGATAAAACACATATCAAAAACTTGGAAAACTAAGGAAATTGACCAGCTTAGAGATGGGCTCCATATGTTGACATTAGAGGCCATTAAAAGGCAAAAAAATTGGCTGGACGATTTGGCCTAGACATCCCCAAAATAACTTTGGCTTCTTAGCCCTATTGCATACTCATACCCTCAATAAAGTCCTAACAAGTCCTAACATGCTAATGGCACTATTGGCTTTAGTACTTCATATAACAAAATTGCATCCCCCTACGTGCAACACATTTAGCACTTCTTAGGCTTGGGTTTGGGCCTCCACATGGGGTACTTGAGGTTCAACCAAGTGATAGATGTTGCATCAATTCCCCCCTTAGAAAACTTAACCTTGTTGAGTTTGGGAGGAGGGCCAAGGATTCCTTTACCACCATATGCCACACATTGTATAAGGAATGAACTTGCCAGCTTGTTGAGCTTTAGGAGAGGAGGATCATGACTTGGAACCATCTTAATCATTGTATTGTGGTGCTTGAAGGTATAAGTGTTGTTGTAGCTACAATGTTGCGCCCTCTTATCAAATAACTATGGTCTACCAAGAAGGATGTGACACACTTTGAGGGGAAGAATGTCACACTGTACCTTGTCAATGAAGCCTCCAATAAAATATGGAACTAGGCACCTTTCTTGAACCTGTTGTTGACCTATGCGACCTTGTACGGATTAGGATGTGGTTCGGCTTTTAGACCAAGCTTCTTCGTAGCTTTCTCAGACATTACGTTGGTACAACTACCACCATCAAGGACCATTGAATAGATTTGGCCATTACATCGAACTCGTGTTTGGAATATACTGTTATGGCGCCTATCTTCTTCCTTTATGGCACGAGTAGAAGAGGGCGAAGCACATGTACGTGCCTATCCTCATCTGATCCATTAACTTGGTCTTCCAGGTCATTCTTGGCTTCAAGAACCATAGCATATCAGGAGTGTAAACTTCTTCAAGGTTCTGTTTGTTGGAGAGTCCTTCAAATCAATTTGGACATTGGGCTTGATGATGATCATAACCTTTGCACTTGTGATATTGATCTGATCATGACTTGGATGTAGAACCTTCTTGGCCACATGATTTAGAAGGAGAAAATTGAAGATTAGGCATGGGAGATGATGACATCATGCTTTGAGTCTACGTCCTACTGGCCTGTCTACTAGAGGAACCTCTACCATTATACATCATGCTTCTAGGGACTTTTTCCATGAAAGGCTTCTTGCAAGATTGTCTTTGGAGATTTCTAATCCCTTTTCTCTTAGGCTTTGCTTGGTTGCTAGTAGAATGCGAGAAAGTGAAGTAAAGTTAATTGTATGAAAATGAGTAAAGTGAAGTGAAGTAGAGTGAAATTGTATTTTTCAACAATTGTTTGGTTGATTTAGAATACAGTTAGAAAACATAAGGAAATATTGCTTATTTTCAGAATGTGCAGCATATTTCGTTCTAAAATCCGACCAATTTGGTCGGATTTTGACAAGGGAAATCAAGGTATTAGGAAAACCTTAAATGGAAAGCCGATATTTCAATGAGCATTTTCCTATTTCAACCAAACGGCTGCTCCATTTGGATTTTTGAAGATCCGTACTGTTTTACTTTACTTTCCATTACTTGACTAGCAACCAAGCAGAGCCTTAATGAAAATTTCTCTTATAAAAAAAGAAGATTGAAGCTTCATGTTATCTTCTATTTGGTATGCTATTTGAATAGCATCATCATCCATGAAAGGGTAATATGATAACATAAACCGTAAGATATCTGTGGATGCAGACCTTATCTATACATGGCCACTAGAATCTTATCATTCACCTTATTCTAGCTCGAGCAACCAATTGCTGGAATTGGTTAGTGTAGGCTACCACAAATAGATCCTTGCATAAGTTGATTCAATTATATGTGAGCTCTTTGTTTGAAATTTTGTGGTTCAAACCGCTTCTTCATGGATGCCTTCATCTCACTCCAAGTAGTAATATCCATATTGTCTGATTTAGAAAAGCTCTCTTTATAAGATGTCCGCCATATCCTGTTTGTTCCAATCAAATTGGCCTCTACAAATTGAAGCTTGCGTTCTTTTGGCATATCATACCATCCAAAGTAAGCCTTCATGTGATGTTTCCAATCTAAGAATGCATCTGTGTTGTGCTCACTACTAAAGTTTGGAACATCGAGTCTGCTATGTTTCTCAACTTCATGATATAAAACATTTGGCTGATTCACAATCCTATGATTTTACTTCGGCTTAATGGGTATCAACTCATGTTGTATCAGATTATAGTTTTTTTTTGTTTTTTTTTTATTTTTTTTTTTTTTTTTGGTTGATTTTTTTGTTTTCTTTTTTTTTTTTTTTTTTTTTTTTTCTTCTGTTGCTTGGATTGCCACCATAATCTCAGCAAATCTGGCATCGAATTGAGCTTCAAGTCTGCCCACCTTGGAGTTGAGATTGTCCAACTTGGAGTTAAATTCGCTTTTGTGGCTTCAAAATTTCTTACTTGCTTCTTAATATCAACAATCAAGTCATTGTTGTTAATCCCCGTGGTGCAAATTAGTTCAAAAAGAACTCGGGAGCAATTTAGATAGGGGCCGGGTGAATCCAAAAAGGACTCAGGACCTCAACTAGATTGAATTGGTTGAAACAACCTAGCTCTAATACCCCATTGATGTGGAAATTGATAAAGAACAGTTACAAATAATAAAATAGGAATTTAGAAATTAAAATACTCAATTTTAGGACGAGGGACAAAGTAATATTTTTTTCAAAAAAGTTGAAAATTATGAAAATTCTCCTTGTGGGTGTCAGAATGATTCCAAAATTGCTTGAATTTTGGATCCCTCTAACTATTTAAATTTGAAAATCTTCAAGTTTTGAAGCTCCTTAAATGAAGTTCTTGTAATAACCGGTAGGGAATCTCTTGAGTTGATGGTGAAGAAGGGGAAAATTGGAGCAAGATTAGGGCTTTTGTAGAGAGGCTTCCAAGGGGAATAAAACCTTAAAAGGAATTAGAAAAGTGTAGCTTCTAGAGTGGTGCGATTTCCAATGATTATACACTTGGAAAATTCTGACCAGTTTGAAGAAGGAATGGGTTTAGAAACAGATTCATTACAGCAGCAGTTAACACAAAAATTAGAGAGGATGTACCAGAATTTAACATAGATGATAAATTGTGTTAGGAACAACAAAGATATACCTGATAAGGAACTAACGATTTCACTAAGATGCACTGTGGTGTTCTATCAAGAATCTGATGTCTGCAGAATTGTATGGCTCAGATATTCACCACCTTATAAATTCTTCAGGGAATGATGTACAGCAGAAAAGAGGTAAAAGAAAATCTAGATGAGAGGAGTAGAAGTATATTGAAGAAGATGGGGAAAGAAGAAGGTGATATCGTGGAAGATGAGTTTCACGGCAGCACCTTGGTAAGAGAGGATGAGGTTGTTGTGGTGGAGAGAGAGAGAGAGAGAGAGAGAGAGAGAGAGAGAGAGAGAGAGAGAGAGAGAGAGGGAAGAATAGGTCTAAGACCACTAGGGAATATTCTCAATTCAAAACCAAATTTTTTATTTTTCCTTCAATGCTTTTACATGTAGAGGACCCCTTAATTTATAGACTCACCAATTTAAAAATTTAGAAATCTTTCCTAAAATAGCAACTTCCAACTATCTAAACTTTCCCTACTTCTACATAAGACAAAACACAACTCAAAAACTTGGGAAACTAAGGAAATCGACCAGCTTAGAGAGTGGGGCTCATATGTTGACATTAGAGGCCACTAAGAGACAAAAGAAATTGGTTGAACCATTTGGCCTAGACATTCCCGACATAACCTTGGCTTCTTAGCCCTTGTTACATGCTCATACCTTTAATAATAGTGCTAACATGTTAATGGCACTATTGACCTCATTACACATAACAAAATTGTACCCTCCCATGTGCAACACATCTAGGACCTCTTAGGCTTGGGCTTGGGCTTGGGCTTGGGCATTCACATGGGTATTTGAGGTCCAACCAAGTGATGGATGTTGCATCAAATAGCTAAGCCCCAAAGCCATCCTTCATAATGAAAGACATGTTTGCACAATCTAAGCTAGATTTTGTGTCAGAACTCTCTATGCACGAGTAACAAGACAACAACAACAACAAATAGCCATATCCTAACTATTTGGGGTCGTCTACATGAATCCTGTTATGCTATTACACTATTTAGTGCCATATTTGCAGTTAACTTACAAGCTGCCATGTCTCTCCTTACTGTTTCAACCCAGATCAATTTTGGCTTTCCTTTAGTCTTTCTAGCACCTTCAACTTGCATCATCTCACTTCTTTTCATTAGCATAGTCATTGGTCTTTGTTGCACATGACCAAACCACTACACTTAAGCTTCCACGAATGGAATCATTCCTAATTTTATCCTTTCTAGTCTTGCTATTGATGTGAAAATTGGTGGGAAGCACCTCTAAATAATAAAATTATAAATTGGAAATTAAAATTTGGAGTTATCGGACGAGGGGCAAAATTGTAATTTGAGATTTTGAAAAAATTATAAAAATACCCCTTTCACATTTCAGAAAATCATGAAATTTTAGGGGCTAGTAGGGTACTCCATGAACTTTCTTCGTTCAAAATTTCATGAATTTTGGACTTATATTCAAAGAGACATTGAATTTTGAAATTTTCTTGAAATTTTCTAGAAAATACAAAAAAGTACCTCTGAAAATATTTGATTAAACCCAAAATACTAGGACTTTTTTTATGCCGTTTGAGGGCTTTTGAAGCTTGATTAATGAAGAACAAAACCCAATAATCAAAACAAGAAAAGGGGATGATTATAAGGGGGCGATTTCAAGATAGGCGCTATCAGAAAATTCTGTAAAATAAGATGTGTTCAAGAAAAAGAATAAAACCAACAAAGGAAATTGCAGAAAATTAGGGATTGAGGGGTTTGATTAAGAATCAATATCTAAAATTTTTGAAGAAGAAATGCCTAATTGGTGGCTTGCAATTGCTCTAATAAAATGGCTAAAAATTCTCTAATCGTGGGTTCTTGATTTCCAACTTCTGATTTATCAATTCAAAAAGCTATTTCAACAGAGAATGAAATAGAAGAAGAAGAAAGAGGAAGAGAACTGGTAGAAAAAAGATAGGAGTAGAAGAAGGAAGATGGGATAATAAAGTAGAAGTAGGGAAGGAGAAGGTGTCGTGAAGTATAGGGGAAAGAAAACGTGAGATAGAGAGAGAAAGAGAGACACGAGAGATAGAGGAAGAATACATGGTCCACATGATCAACCTTGGGAGTTCCCAATTCAAATCAAAATACTTCATTCATTCATGATGTTGTGTAAGGGAGTGGGGATGGCCTTTTGAAAGCTTACAACCAAAACAAAACTTGCTAAATTAGAAACTACTTCCTAAATAAAATAGAAATTGCTAAATCATTTCTAAAAACAAATTCTAAATAAACCCCTGGCCAAAAGGCCTTGTTACAAAGAACTCCTTATAACTTGTACAATTGTACCCCCCACAATTAGTGCTTCCTAGGCTTAGGCTTGGGCCTCTACAGCGGATAAGCCTTATCCAAACATGCCAATGATGCTGCATCAACTCCCCCCTCTTAGAAAACTCAATCCCGTTGAGTTTGAGAGGAGGACCAAGGATCCCTTCACCACCATATGTTAAACGATACAGAAGGAGCCAAGCGTCTTCTTAAGCTTTAGATGGGGAGAGACTTTACATGGAACCATCTTGATGTGCTTATTTTGGTATTCTAATGTATATGTGTTGGTGTACCCACAATGGTGGGCCTTCTTGTCAAATAACCATGGTCGTCTAAGAAGGATGTGACACACCTCAATTGGAAGGATGTGACACCTCAATTTGAAGGATGTCACGTTGCACTTTGTCAATAAATCCTCTAATAGCATATGCGACTAAGCATCTCTCCTGGACTTTTAGACTAGTGTTGTTGACCCAGACAACCTTGTAAGGATTGGGTTGCAGTTCGGCTTTCAGACCCAATTTCTTCACAGTTTCTTTAGATACTAAATTTGTGCAGCTGCCCCCATCAATGACCATAGAGTAAACCTGACCATTGCATCAAATTGGAGTCTGAATAATATTGCTACGACACCAATCTTCTTCCTTTTTGGCATGGGTAGAAAGAAGAGGGTGAAGCACATGTACGTGCCTATCCTCATCGAATTCTTTAACTTGGTCTGTCAGGTCATTCTCGGCTTTAACATATTTAAGAGTGTACACTTCTGCTTTAAGGTCTTGTTTGTTGGAGAGTCTTACAAATCGATTTTAACATTGTGCTTGATGATGATCAAAACCCTTGCACATGTGGCACTGATCTGATCATGACCTAGATGTAGAATCTTCTTGACATTGTGAGTTAGAAGGAGAAAACTGGCGATTAGGCTTGGGAGATGATGATGTCACACTCTGGGTTTATGCCCTACTGGTCTGCCTGCTAGAGGAACCACCACTATTATATACTATGTTTCTAGGGGCATTTTCCATGAAACGCTTCTTAGAAGAATGGAGTTTCATGTTATTCTCTATTTGATATGCTATCTAAATAGCATCATCTACAGAAGAATAATAATGATAGCATAGACCTTCAGATATCTGAGGATGTAGACCCTGTCTATACATGATCACTAGAATCTTATCATTCTATTTGATTCTTGCTCCAGCAGCCAATTGTTGGAATTGGTTGGTGTAGGCTTCCACAAACAAAGATCTCTGCCCAAGCTGATTCAACTGTATGTGAGCTCTTTGTTTGAAATCTCGTGGTTCAAAGTTCAAACTGCTTCTACATGATTGCCTTCATCTCACCTCAAGTAGTAATTTCTCCATTGCCTGATTTAGCAAAGCTTTTCTTATATGATGTCCACCAAATCCTGACTGTCCTAGTTAATTTGGCCTTTGCAAACTAAAACTTGCGTTCTTCTGGCATGTCGTAACATCTAAAGTCAGACATCATGCGATGTTTCCAATCCAAGAATGCATCTGTGTTGTGCTTTCCACTAAAGTCTAGCTCATCAATTCTAACTTGTGTATCAAAATCATGGTTGGTATAGATTGACTGATTTGAATCTCCTTTATTAAGCTCTCTTCTAGGTGCCACCTGTTGTTGCAAAGTGTATGGGGGCGTCATGAATGGGAACTTCAATCTGCTAACTTTGAGATGGAATAGAACTGGATGAAGCCCTTGCCCACATTGGTTCTTTTCCTTTTGACTGGATAAATGCCATAATTTTATCAAATTTTGATTGAATATCAACAAATCTGGAGTCAAGTTTAGCTTCAAGTTTGTCCACCTTGGAGTTAAGATTTTCTAGCTTGGAGTTGAAATCCATTTTTGTAGCTTCCAAATCTCTTGCTTGCTTCTTAATATAAAAAACGAAGTCATTGTTGCTAATCCCCATGGTGTAACTCAACTCAGAAAGAACCTGAGAACAGTTCAAAAAGGAGCTAGGACCTCAGCTAGATAGAACCAACTGATTAAACATGGTTTTGATACCAATTGATGGGAAGTAACTCCAAATAATAAAATAATAAATCTGAAATTAAAATTTAGATTTTGGACCAGGGGTAAATTTGTAATTTTCTAGATTTTGAAAAAATTATGAAAATACCTTTATGACGTGTTAGAAAATTATGAAATTTTACGGGCTAGTATGGTACTCCAAAAGCTTCATTTGTTCAAAATTTCATGAATTTTGGACTTATATTCAAGTGATGAATTTTGAAATTTTTAGTTCTAGGAAAATTTCTAGAAAATACAGAAAGTACCTTTGAAAATCTTTGATTAAACCCAAAATACTAGGATTTTTTTATGTTGTTTGAGGGCTTTTGAAGCTTTTTTAATGAAGAACAAAAACAATAATCAAAACAAGAAAATGGGATGATTATAAGGGGGCGATTTCAAGATAGGTGCTGCCAGGAATTCTGTAAAATAAGATGAGCTTAAGAAAATGAATAAAACGAGCAAATGAACTTGCAGAAAATTAGGGATTAAAGAGTGGTTTGGTTAAAAATAAATTGAAGAAAAAATATTTGATTTATGGTCTATGATTGTTTCAATAATATGATTAAGAACTCTCTAATCGTGTTTCTTGATTTTCAACTTTTGATTTGATGTAGGACAACCAACCATTTGCTCTAAAAGCTCGAACTGATAGAGGGAGGTGAATCAATTCTTTTATCTTATAGCCCAGACTAGGCTAGACCCTCGGTCGAACACTCCTTCGTGGGCCCCACCTCTCATGGGTCCTATCTTACATGAGTCGCCCACCTCTCATGGATCGCCCTACCTCGAGTGTGCCCCCGTTTCCCACAGGCTGCTCTGCTTGAGTCTAGTGTGTAAATGTCCCTGCATTAATCATCCCTGGTGAGAAGTTTCAAACATGATACTTTTTTCCCTGATACCACTTTAATACCGGATGACCGTTCATTTGCTCTAAAAGCTCAAACTGATAGAGGGAGGTGAATTAATCCCTTTATCTTATAGCCTAGGCTAGGCAAGGCCCTCGACCGAACCCTCCTTCGTGGGTCTCACCTTTCATGATTCTCGCCTCATATGAGTCGCCCGTCTCCCCCAAGTCGCCCCACCCCAAGTGTGCCCCCGTCTCCCACAGACTATCCCACTTGAGCCTGGTATGAAAATGGCCCCTACATTAGTCATTATTATGTGTGATGGTTGGACTGGTCCTACGAGATAGTTAATCATCAACTTCATGGTGTATTGCGATGGTCGTACCATATTTTTGAGATTTGTGGTGACATTTAATTTTATCAGGGATGCCAAGTATATTTACAAATTATTGGTAAAGGTACTTAAAGAGACGGGAAAGAGGAATGTGGTTTAATAGTGATAAATAATGGCAACAAATTCAATAAGTCAAGAGAAAAACTTATGAATTCAAGAAGATATAACCTATTTTAGACCCCATGTGCATCCCATTGCATAGACCTCATGTTTAAGGATATGGGGAAGATGATGGCAGTGAAGAAGGTGGTAGAAGAGGCCAGAATAACTACCTCATTTATATATAATCATGGGTATGTCATGGCATTGATGAGAGAAGCGTGGAGGCTAGGTATGACGTTTTGCCACTAACTACATAGTATTGCAGAGTACAAAAGAAGGTTGGCTTGAAGGCTCTGTTTTCTTCACAGGAATGACATGACTATAGAGAGAGTAACATTGCAACAAAGAGGATAGCCAAAAAGATGATTAGTAATGCATTCTGGGGTGAGTGTCGTATGGTGGTGAACATCTTATAGCCAATTATGGAGGTCCTTAGGATGGTAGATGGGATAAGAGGTCGACGATGGGATACATTTATGAGGCCATCCACTTGATGAAGAGACAATAAAAGCAATTGCTTATAAAAGACACTTTGACTTCATTAAGATTGTTGATCATAGATGAAGAGACAATAAAAACAATTGTTTTTACAAGATAACTATATACCCTTCCAGGTTGTTCAAATATTTCCCCATAATCTCATATGAAGTGGGTGCCTTTCACACTTGTCCTTGCCCTCCAT
>Ga0115844_100216_pt1 | contig 14766 bp, 10 predicted proteins | sample InSIn1gowninarea_FD_83858 | JGI IMG/M metagenome (GOLD analysis project Ga0115844, IMG submission 83858) | reverse complement strand
AAGTATTTTATTCAAAATATTCTTTTTCTGATTTCCAGCCTTCATCTTGAGATTTATACTTCAAAGTCACTAAAGGCTAGACAACAATTTAAAAAATGTTACTCACGATCTTTTATCATATTACATTTCCCTTTGGAATTACAATTTCATGATTGCAGCTATTGCAAGGAAGCAATTCCTGTGGATAACTTTGTCAGAAAGCCTCATTAAAAATACTTATATCCTAAAGTCTCTATTTATAATATGCTTTGTTTCTGATGAATTCCAGTTTGGATACTTTTATGGGATGAGTGTTCCATATTTAGTCCTCTTATCATATTTGAACTAAACTGATAGAACATTTCTCAAATTTTGGATTTGAATGTCTCATTTTAGGCAAAATCTTGAATTTCAGGTTGTTTGAGAGGAAGCGGAGCCCAGCTAATCTGCACATTTAAATTATAGTATCACGCATCGTTTTGTAATGCGTCCACGGGGAAGAAGTGCTTCTTTTATTCTTGCTACATGTAATGTTAGCAACGATTTGGTATTTTCTTATTTTTTTTGTTTTTGGCTTCTGGCCTCCAAATTTGGCATTGACCATGGTTTTTTAACGTCTCTATAGACATGGTCTTCGAAATGGCTATGGTCATTTAATTTCTAACTTCTAAGTTCTCCTTTTGACATTTAAGGTTTGTAATGTCATATTTAGCATGGTTTCGAATATTATATTTTGACTTTCTAATTGCAATATACAATTATGGTTTTCAATGTAGTATCATTCTATATGTGTATATTATTCTTTATAAAATATAATAATAATATCATGGTTTCTAATGGAATTAACTTTTTAATAGCAATATATCAACATGTTTTCTAATGTTATGTTTTGACTTTCTAAATGCAATATACAATTATGGTTTTCAATGAAGTATATTGGTAGGGGATAGTCATAGTGGTTATTGCCTTGGTCACTAGCAAGCTTCGTATATGCTTGGCCATCTATAGAGGTTTCTTGATTTTGGGTAATTAACTTACTCTAAAATGAAATAAGACATTCAATGTGTTCTTTGTAATATAGATATAAACAAAATATCTAAAGAAAAGTAATTGCACAATGATCCAGTCCAAGAAAACAAGGTTTTCCACAAACCAATTAACTCTTATAGAAAAATTCAACAATTCCAATTTAATAATCCTATCGGCCTCTCTTTGTACCTTTTGGGACAATAGCTAGTATAAAACATGTACACACCAAATATATTATAATAGTGATCTTTACCAACACAACTTATATAAGATTATTTTATCTTTAGATAACAAATAATAAATATGAATGAGAATAAATAATTTACAAATTTTGGAAAGATAATCTAAAATGGTAGAAATGGCATATAGCATATCAAATATATGAAAAAAAATATATTGTAATTTTAAATAGGATGCGTATGGTTACAAAAAAAAAAAAAAGGAAATGCTTTCACATATTTTAGTACAAATTCTATGCTACCTGCAGCAAACAAACTGCCATTATCCTATCTATTTTAGGAAAATATATACATTTGACTACGTAACAATGATATTGAATAGAAATCAAAGACTAATAAATGTAATTGATAAAGAGGAAGAGAACCATCACTCTATGAAATTTCATCCACCTAAATTTGCTTTGTATTTAAAGTTATTTATGAAATTAAATATGCTACTTGAAATAAATGCGAGAAAATATGATTCATGATAGCTTTATAAATAGTGGAGATGGAAAAGTATACACCAAGATAGATAAAGTTAATGTATTAAAGTATTTAGTTCACAAGATCGTGAGTAACATTTTTTAAATTGTTGTCTAGCCTTTAGTGACTTTGAAGTATAAATCTCAAGATGAAGGCTGGAAATCAGAAAAAGAATATTTTGAATAAAATACTTGGTCTGTGTCCATGAGAGCATGGTTTACCATGTATAAAGCCTCAAATAGGAAATGCAGTCGACGCTTGTATATTAAATGGGCAAGTGGCATGTAATGCCTTTTGGGAGGAACCTCATTATGGTTAAAGTGGCTTTAAACATGGTCAATTTGGAGACAATTTCAAGCAAATGAATGTGAACAGGGAATCTGCATTATAGCTTAAACAATGTTTTATAGCATTACTAACGTGTTATTAATAATAATTATAAATACGTTCATACAACTGAATGTCAAGATGCAATCTGTACTATAGCTTAATGAGTATAAATACAATAGATGATACATACTGACAAGCTAGGCATAATGTTTTTCGATTGTGTTTCTCTATGATTACCCATGCAATGATTATAATAAATTAAGATTGAGATTTGTATACCCAACAACATACTATGCTTAAAACTTACATCATTTTTGGCATACATAACAATAAAATCCGATGTTTACTCAAACTCAATGTTACAATAAACAGCTTACTATTCTTGGTCTTCAGAACTATTACAAGAATAGTGCAATACCATTTGATTGTGAAGAAGAATGAATACAAACACTCAAATTGTACAGAACAGGCAAAAAAACAAGGACGCATTCTCTGGTACAATGTCCTAAAGAGTAAAAAGGAAAATGTCAATACCAAGTAGATGAGATGCTATTTGAACTTGAGTTTTAGACAAAAACAGCCCAACTGGCTTTACCCTCGAGGAAAAATAATTTTCGAGAAATAATCTTCAATTTGTCAAGAACGCTCACAATCGTAGATAGAAAAGCAATACTAAGAGCTAGTTCTGACGAGTTGCTCCAACCATGTAGCCACATCTGACATGGTTGGTCTTTCGTTTGGGTCTTGCCTCACAAAAGGCTATGCAATATCAACCATTCTGAGCAAAGGTTACACATTTCGTGGTAAATTCACACTATGGTCTAGGATGACCGTTTCCTTTCCCTGGCTGATCACAGGTGCTGCCCATTCGACAATATTGGGTGGATCAAAATCTTTATCATGTGCTTTTCTCCCACTCAGAATCTATAACTAAACCACACCAAAGCTATATACGTCACTCTTCTCTGTAAAATTCTGAGACTTGTAGTAATCTAGATCAACATAGATAGTATCCCCTTTCTAGATAGGGGAAGAAAGACTTCTTTCTCCAGATATATAGTTAACCCAAAATCTGCAACCCTAGCTCCCCATTCTCCATCCAAAATAATAATGGAGGCCTTAATATCTTTATGGATGATCGGAGGCGATGCATCTTTGTGAATGTACTCAATGCCTTGTGCTGCTTGCATGGAGATTTTCAACCTCAAAGTCCAACTAAGAGGAGAGAGATCTCCATGAAAATGATCGTGAAGAGTTCCATGAGGCATGAATTCATACATAAGAATCCTTTCCCTCATCTCCTCACAATAACCCAACAAATTAACCAAGTTGTTGTGGCAGAGTTTGCATATAATTTCAAGCTCTGTTTCAAAATCTCTACTATTTCTATGGATTCTTCGAGTTGGATTAGCTCTTTTAACAACAACCTGTCTTCCATCTGGAAGAACAGCTTTACAGACAAATCCATAGCTTTCTTGACCCAATTCGTTGAACTCTTTGAACCCATTTGTAGCATCTCGAAGCTCTGCAAGACGGAAGGCTTGCATCCGTATTAAGTCATTTGCAGTAGGCAAAGAAGTGGTAATTCCAGACGAGGGTGTTTGGACATTAAGATTTGGCTGATTTTTAGTATCTGGTTGCCCTATGCAAAAGGCACATTCACTTTGCCCCCTTTTTCTCCTTATTATCAAACAGAGAACAAAGCCTCCAATGAAAGCTAAAACAAACCCACAGGAAATTGACACCCCTAGAATAGTAACAAGATCCATATGCCGCTCCTTTTTGTTTGCAATACTTATTTGTTGTTGCTCAGTAAAACTAGATGGAGAGACTATAGAGATAGGTCCATGAAACCCATCTCCACAAGCTTCTTGACAAGAACTATTTTGACATAGAGAGCATGTCGTGCAGACACAATCAACATTCTCAGAACAAATATCTCAGAGAAAAAATCCATTTGGGAAATTCTCCACACAAGGGAACAGATCTTCTCTTCTTTCTGAAGGCACAAACTCATCAAATCAGGCAATCCCATACTGCTAGCATTGAAGAAAAACTCCCCACTATGACAAGTCTCCCTACTGCACAATCCTGGGCTGAAAAACTGCAAAGGAGGATTATAACCCGATCCATTTCCTCAACAATCCATGATCAGGTTATCTTCCCTAATGCCGCAAGTCATGATATTTGTGGAAGCTATGCCCAGAAACTCGACATCTTTCGGAATTGAAGACTGATTGAAACTTCCCCAGCATTCCAGGCAATGATTATCTTGGCGGATACCACAAGAATGTTTTGAGCCTCCTGCGAGGGCTATAAACCGAGTTTCCTCTTGTGGGCTTCCCTGGTTCATGAAATTACCCCCCCAGCATTTGACTTCTGAGGTTGTTTTCACAATTCTGCAGACATGATTTCCTCCAGATACAACGCTTTGAAATTTGTAGGGGGGAGGGGCAGTGATATTGAACTGTGGAGATGGTGATCCCCAATAGAATGCCATTCCGTCCTGGTCTAATCCACAGGTGAGATCAACCCCTACAACAATGGATTGCAGGGCGATATTGGGATGTGGCCAGAGTGATCGGTAAAAGGATCGTTGTTTTGTTGTCTTTTTCATAGACCAACAGTCCATCATACCGGGATATTGATCCAAATCACTACGGATTCCACAAGCATGGTTTTGCCCAGATTCAATATTTGAATAACGCCTGTTTTGGTTACTTGGGGGCACAATATTAGTACCTGTTTCATTGTTCATCTAGCAAAATGGTCTGAAAGTGGTAGCCTACAGTCTACAAAGGAATCCACCTCCACCAAAGAGTGCAGCCAGAGACGGGCTTGAAGCAACATCAGTAGCTGGCGAAGTGTTGTTTCTCCCCCAGCATGTTATATGTTGCTTCCCACTTGCATCAATGGTACAAAACACGTTCTCGTCTCTGAAGGATGCTGCTATGGAAGACATGCCTCCATTTCCACACACATCGTCAATGCAAATGAGCAAAAAACAGATCAATACTGGTCCATAGATACTGCTACATGACCACCCACATGACTGAAATTGCCCTGATAGGCCGAGCGATCGCTCAAAAAGAATGGGAAACAACAGTAAAAATATGTTGCCATGCCAAGAGGGCAACTCAATCGATATTTGGAAAAAGCAGTCACACTTCAAAATCAACAGTTGAAAGTGTCTCCCCTAATCGAACGGAGCAGGGTAAAAGTGTTGACGATTATTGATGCATATGAAGGCCTATCGGCCTAATTACTTAATTAATTGTTAATGGATATATTTATTGGATTCTATTTTAGCATGTTTATCTATCAATTTTTTATTATAAATTTTAGAATAGTTTTGAAAAAGGGTGCAACATTATATTTATGCAAGGATACAATGTGATATAGATATAAACATAAACATAGATATGCAAAAAACGAAAAAAAAAAAACTTTATTTCGTTCATATTAAGGAACTAAAAGATGTTTACATATAGAATGGAAATAAACTAGCTCAGACAATGATAGCTTATCTTTGAGAAGAGATGTGGTGGCCATATTCCTTTGGATTACACTACAATGAGGCTCAAAGGCCTTTTTATTATTGAACAATAAAGGGAAACCCTAAAAAACCAAAATACTAACCCTAACAGATGGAAAGCCAAGAGTTTGTGGGCCTCTTTGGGGTTAACTGGAAAGAAAACTTTCTGGGGTGTAACTTAGTCATATGATATTTGTTTGGTGCATAAGATACATTGTTAGAAATATATCTCTGAGTCCTAAAATATTTGCAGCATACCCCATACCTATGATTACGACTCTACTGCGGACCTAAAAGAATATTCATTTAGGTGGTTAAAACAACTTTGGAAGTTTAGGACTTGAGAAACTCCTAAAAATAGTAAATTGTGTTATAATCAAGGAAACCGATGAAACCAACTGGAGGTACAGGTGGAATAGGTCAGTGACCACCAGTACCTAACTAGATCGGCCCTCCCCCTTATAAAGAAATGGTCCGCATTCTGTGAAAACTCTCCATGAGGTGAGGAAATTTCTGTTGAAACTAGTCCCTGGGAGCCACTTGCCATGGTGAAGGGGTTGGCCTGCTTTGACAACTCAATATAACTAGAGCCTTTGCTAGTGATTTTTATTGATATGTGTGTCCATGATCCTATTAGTCATGGCCTATTATATACAGCTTGGCTTGAGCTCTATTTGTGTCAACTACTCAACAATGTCTAATGTGCCAATTAATGGGGGAAAGTATGGTCGAAGTCGGTCCACATTGAATATTGGGTGTAGAACAAGGAACAATTGAATGACGAGATTGAAAGAATTGTCTCATATAATCTTAATGATGGTTTAACAGCCATATTTGAGTAGGAAAAGTTTGTGGTGGATCCTAGAGATGGACTCCTCCAAATGTAACCAAACTTTGTTGCCCACCTACAATTCATGTGGCACCTGATGTTGATCATGGCATTGTTTTCACTAAGAATTTCCTATGTCAAATATGTCATGGACCTGTTGGAAAATATTTTGAATGCATTGAATGAAGTTGGTGGCTTTATCAACTTTATACTAGATGTGAGTCAAATCTATCTAAGTAATTACAAGTGGTATGGAAACATCAATGGGACATAGTGGATGGAATCTCAACCCCGCCTAAAAGGGGTTGTGGCTATTTGAGCTATTGAGATCTATGTTGTATTTGTGTTGTATATAGGGGAGGATTTCATCCCATGTGTGTTTATGCTTCAAGTTGTACATGTTCAGGATGTGCATGATCATCCTGTGGACAATCTCTATTTGGCCATCAATTTGGGGGTGGAAGGTTGTGGACTTAATGAGCTTCGTATCCAACAACAATAAGAGGATTGACTAGAATGTACTTAGAAATCTATTTTCCCAATTTGAGATAATGGATTATGGGTTCCCAAAGTGTACCCACACTCATTCAAAGAAGAGTTTGGTAGTGTCTTATGTGGTGATACTATTCTTACAGGTCACCAGAATGGTCATCTTAGAGAATCTGTCAGCGGCCTTGAAAACATAGTCATTTCCATGCTTGGTAGAAGGAAGGTCTGATATGTAATCTATGGAAATGGATTCCTAGGGCCAACTAGAAGTGGGCGAAGGAGAATACAGGCCTTAATTCTTGATTATAGGTTTGGAAATGATGTAGGCAGTGCAGGATCTGATGTACTTGCCAACACCTTGTCAAAGTTTTTTCTACCCCAAAACTTCTAGCAAACTGACTATAGTGTGCCTCCTAAATCATCTTGGCATGCTCACCTGAAGGAACATAGAGTTGTCCTAGGTTGCATAACAGTGCACCCTAGACGTGAAATTTTGAAATTTTCTTGCATTCTAGGAGCATCTAATATGTGGTGTCAAATTCGGGACCACTATTGTAAAGATGCATCCATCGCTAATTCTTGTGTCCACAGTGATGAGCCCCACAAATGGGTAATTATATGGGCTCATTTTTCCTGCTAAATTAGCTTAATCCACCATTTTCATTAGTTTATTGCATTTTTTTATTGTATTTATGCTAATAGAGTGAGTTGGGTTGGTCATTATGCCTTGAAGTCCAATGTGTGCTTAATGCATATTTGTGGTCAATTTTGGAGATAAAGTGAAAGGTTTAATGAACATTTGGAAGCAAATATTTGAAGAAAACAAGGGGGAGGATTTTTAGGAGGGTGTTCCCCTCATTTATGACTCCCTACTTCAAATTCTCCTTTAGAAAGCTCAAAGCACAAGCAGCCACATCAACGCACCAAAGAGGTAGCCGAGCAAGTGGAGTATAACTACTGTCTATCTCAAGTTTTGGGATCCAAGCCTCCCTAATTTTAAGGGAGCTGTTGGAATCTCTAGTTGTATAAGTAGAGAGGCGTAGGGAATCATTAGGTTGTTTTATGTTAGTCAAACTTTCTCAATTCTGTTGTAGCTTTGCTTTGTCCAACTTTAGAGCTTACTTTTGTTCACAGTTTCATGTAATCTCGTTATTATTTTGATAATGAATATGAGATTGTTCTTGAGCTAGTACAGAGTCTTCTCAGAGGGCTAAAGCTCTTAGGTTAGGGCCCAATCCAAGCAGCCAAGAACCTCTTGTTTTGTATTTATATTCTTTGTTTCACTTTATGAATTAGTTGTTGTTAGATAGATTTCTTTCTTAGTTAAGAATAGGTTTCTTTTGGTAATCTAAAAAGTTGGTTCCATTTTAGTTTGATGTTAGCAAGTTGAATAGTGATAGAAAAAGATACGAAAAGGCCATCAATGAAGCCTTGACCTCATTTCTCCTCTTTGGGACCATGAACTAAGGCCAAGATCCTATTGTTGCCACAAAAAACACAGATTTGTCTTTGCCATAGGATTTCTAGTGTTGCTGCTTATTAGAAGGTTAATGCTTTGTTGTAGATCTATTTCATCATGCTTATTTTTGTATTTACAATAAATTCCTTTCCATTCTTTCTTTCCATATAGCATTGTTCAACATTTACTTTCCTAGATCAGAATTTAGACTAGTTTGATGAATAGTTCTATTTTTTAGTGTAACTAGTTTCTTTGCTTGCTTAATTTTAGAGCTTGATTTTCAGTTCTCTTGCAATAAATCTCTACTCACAATAATTCAACCAATTAGATATTACCATATCATATCCATGTTCCATAGGTCATCCAAAGTCCCTCACAAATCTGCCTTAATTTTCTCCACTTTTCTCATGAACTTTTCACTCTTTCCTTGAACAAGTCCAACCATCTTTGTCTCCCCAAATCATCACTGATGAACCTTAGACACCTTAACACGTCCTCCTAGCCATTAGCTACCCTTTCGACCCATTTTCCCACCTTATAAACCTCTAAAACATCTCTCTGCATCCTCTTGTAGATCTCCTATAGATCCCTTACAACCTCTTGTAGATTTTCTTATAGGTGTCATTTTGGAGACCGATTGCAAGGAAACCCTCTAGAAGGCCACTTGGGACCTCCTAGGACCCCTCCACACCTTCCTACACCTCTATAAACTCCACATCCACCCTGCATCACCACCTAATCACTGCCACATTCACAAACAAATAAATTACATGCATGACAATTTCACCTAAAACTACATAAAAATCGAAAAGTTTTTTTTTTTTCTCATTTCCTTCTAGAATAGCTTGAATAGATCTCGTTTACTTCCTAAGTAGGTAATGGCATTGATTTTATGGTTTTTCACCTCTCTTTTTACACAGGTAGGGTTAGCTGGTTAATTACGGTTTTCTAGGGTTACTTCACATTTTGGTGTTCTTTCAATTTCTTCAAGTAGAGTAGCCTCTGTAGGTTAAGATTTACTTTCTTTCGTCACATATAAAGATTCTTCTAGAATTCATAGAAGTTGGCTTGAGCTCCTAGTGATCTTGTACCAGCTAACCAAGTGACAGGCTGCAGTAAGAGCTAGTACTTCTGTATACAACTTAGCCGCTTCCAAGTTTGTCATGAACTACTGGGTTGATAAAAAGTAAAGTAGGAAGCCCATGAGTTGCAGAATTATTGCTACAATACTGGTGCTCACAAATTTTTGGCGTTGTTTCTGAGGAAGCGTCAGAGTATTGTGTGATCACCGCTTTTCTTATATTTCCTACTGCAACATTCTGCTAAGTAGTTTATTTCAGCAAAAGTAAAGTAGTTGTTGGTTTCAATTTCTGCATTTCCAAGCTTTCATTTCAATCCTGCAATTTCCATTCTAGTAAAAGTAGATTAATCATTTCCTTGCTTTTATTTTAATTTAGATACAATTTCCATTTCAGCAAAATTAGATTAGTCATTTCGCTGCTTTCCTTTTCAATTATGCAATTTCAATTCTACAAAAGTAGATTAGTCATTTCCTTTCTGCATTTCATTTTCTTTCCTTTTTCAGTTCTACAATTTCATTTCAACAAGTTCATTTCAGTTAGTTGCAATTTATTTGTTCAATCAATTTTGTTTTGCAGGTACAAGTAGAAAAAAAATAAAAACCAACCAAAAAAATTCTCCTTTCATGTCTCATAGGAACAGAAATAATCTAGGAAAATTCTTACCCAACACTCCCACCACATCCCATAGCCACCCTTCTCTCTTCCTCAGTGGTAGTGCTTAGGAAGAACCTTTAGGTGAACAACCTGAAATATTTGAAGAACCTATAGGGGAAGAAGACGAAGAAAACATCCTTTCTGAGATAGTGCCTGAAAACATAAACGTTAGGGGGAATGGAGAAAGAGTAGAGGCTACCTTTCCCATCTGAGAAACCAATGGGGACACTAAAATGAAAAACATAAGCCCTTCAGCCCTACCTCACTTCTATGGATTGACTACAGAAGATCCTGACACCTTCTTGTTTGAGTTTACTGTTATCTATTGAACCTATGACTATGCAGAAGATGAGAAAAAAGTTGAAACTATTCCCTTCTACCTTCAAGGATGCAACATTGCGCTGGTTCATGGGGTTCATTGCGCTGGCTCAGATGCACAAGCCTTCAATAAAAAGTATTGAGACTATTGTAGGTCAAAAGACACCAAGGAAGAAATCTTCCGAATGACCATGGGAATTGATGAATCATTGGAAGATTATGAAGAGAGGTTCTAGCTTAGCTATAAAAGGGCTAGGTGAAAACTTGACCTCGAACCACTAAAGTTGGTCCTACTCAAGGGAATTCCAGAAAACCTACTGGACATCCTCCATCTACTGGCTACGGGAGACATCTACCAACTACCTTATGAATACATAAATAATGGTTTTAAAAACCATTCTATGGCAGCTAGAAAACGAGGTAGGGGGATTCAACCCATAGCCAATACCTCCTCATCCAATTCATCCATAAAAGGTGAGCTTGGACACATGCTGGAAGACTTCAAGAGTGAGATTCTACAAACTATTTCCATGTAAATGGATACCTTGCATATCAAAAGGAAAGAAGAGGAGGTAGAGAGGGCTTTGGACATCTTTTGTCCTAGGTGCACTAGAAGGCATCCTCAAAATGAATGTCCATTGAGCTCCATAGAGGTTTTTTCAGTTTGTGAAGAAGATCATTCTACAGATAAGTGCCCTTCCTTGCTCAAACTTCAAGATGTATACCAAGGGGCCGAAGGAGCCATTGAACCACTCTATTTCATAAACCAAAGGAGACCGCATGGAACTAGACCATACTAGTAGGGAATGCAAGGGACATCTCAGGCATACTACAACCCCAACCAAGCCACTTTCATACCTTCCTAGGGCCCTCCTACTCATCCTTCCTAGTCCACACCTCGTCCTTGGTCCTATCCATCTCAATATCATGCCCAACCAACTGCTCATGAATTTCAATCCTATTCTTAGCCACAAACTCAGTGGAATGCACCTCATCAGGGGTGGAGGTGATGAGAAGAGAACTTGGTTATAGGCAAAAATCCCTCGTTCTGTTATGAAACCAGCTCAAGAAAAGATAGAAAGGATAGATCAACGCCTTCGAATTCAGCCTCTTCGAGGGGGCAACCTCCTTTACATTACATAAATAAACAATTCTTGGATGATACAGATGAAAAAACCTCCTTTCTATATATAGGAGTCTAAGGAGTCACAATATAATCCAACGGACCTAACAATAATAATATAAAGCCACAAAAATAACAAAAGAGGGATTCTATGGGGCACAAAAATAACAACATGGGGGTAATAGGGGCACAACAATATAAATAAGGGGTATAACTACAATAGTAATGGGGTAATCACTAATATTATAGGGACCCAACATGCCCCTCTCCTTCAAAAAAGTGTTGTCCTCAACGCTTGCCTAGTTCTGGATACTTCTGCATAAAATTCTCATCCTCCCATGTGGAATCTTCAGCGGATAAGTTCTTCCACTTGATAAGATACTCTGAAATTGATCAATTTCGTAGCTGTCGAGTTCTTGTTTCTATCACTTCTTCCGGTTCCAATATAATTTTTCCTTCCTTGTCAAGTTCTGGCAATATTGTTTGAACTCAGAGCTTGTCACCTATAACCTTCTTTAAACATGAAACATGGAAAACTAGGTGCAATCGAGAAGCTGCTGGAAGTTCCAATTTGTATGCCATAGTACCAATCTTTTGCAACACCTTGTATGGACCATAATACTTTGGTGATAGTTTATTATCCTTCTTAGCTTGCTTAAGGGACATTTTCTTATATGGTTGTAGCCGTAGGAATATCCAGTCACCTACATCAAAACTTCTTTCACTGCGATGTTGATCTGCATGTTATTTCATTCTATTTTGTGCCAACACGAGGTTATCCTTTAAGAGTTGGAGGACTTGTTGTTGATGTTCGATGTGATGTTACACTGCCTGAACCTTAGAATTTTCTCTTAAATATGATGTGATGGATGGTGGTTGATACCCATAAAGTTCCATAAATGGGGTCATTTTTGTTGCTGTATGGAAGGAAGTGTTATACCACCATTCAGCTAAAGGAAACCATTTGACCCATTGTGTCTGTTTATCAGATACAAAGCAACGAAGATATCCTTCCAAACATTTGTTTACTATATCAGTTTTCCCATCAGATTGAGGATGATAAGATGAGCTATGAGCTAGCTGAGTACCAAGACAAGAAAATAATTTTGTCCAAAAATTTCCAGTAAAAATGGGATCTTTGTCACTTACAATAATGTTTGGGTTTCCATGTAGCTTTTGAATTGTTTCCATAAATGCAGTAGAAACTGTACTAGCTTTAAATGGATGTGATAATGCACAAAAGTGTGCATACTTGGTAAGTCTGTCAACTACCACCATGATTACACTCTTTCCATCAGACTTGGGTAAACCTGTGATAAAATCCATTGAAACCTCCTCCCAACATTGGCTTGGAATGGATAAAGGTTGTAATAGACCTAGTGTCTTAATTGTTTCAACTTTATTTTGTTGGAAAACCAAACATTCCGCAACAAACTTTTGAATATCTGATTTAAGGCCATCCCAAAAAATTTCCTTCTTAACCCTATGGTAAGTTTTTAAAAATCCTGAATGCCCTCCTAAGGGAGAAGTGTGCAATTATATAAGATTTTTTTGTTTTAGCTGGGAATTCTTACAGAGGTATAAGCGATCTTTGTACCATAACGAATCATTTTTCCAACTAAATGTATTAGACGTACTGGAATCTTGTTGTAGCTTTCGAATAAGTGCCCACACTTCTTCATCATTCTTCCATTCCTCCCTTGCTTCGTTTATCCAATCTGGTTGGATAATAGAAATGGCACACAATAATGCTTCCACATCCTCATCCTTTCTTGAGAGTGGAGGAGATGAATATATGTGAGGCAGGGTTCCCTTTTGATCTTCTCTTTGCTCCTTGATTGTCTTTCTCACCCACCTGCACATAACAATTATGTTTTCTTTTTCTTTTTTCTTTTTCTTTTATTATTATTATTAATTTTTTTGAAAAATACTTAGGCTGCCTCATAGAGGTTTTCACCCTAGATATTTTCCCTGGGCACCTCAAGGAAAGTTTTCACCCAGGGATCTTCTTATTTTTATTTTTATTTTTTTCTACCCTACGCTAATTGAAAAGCAAAATAACTTTCAAGTATAAGAATACTTCCAATGGAGCCAGGTGCACATCAAGATGACAGACATGATGATGTGGAGGCTTGAAATGTATGCTTTGATAGGTACCTAGATTTCAGAGACCAAATGATTTGACTTTGAAAGGATCAAGCATATTTGAGGAAGAGAGTGATGCTGCAACTTAGTGATTGTCTAGAACCATATTTCAATGTAGGTGTGATATCCCTGGTCCGCTTCCTAATTTGGATCATCTTGGATGTATTCTTCTTTCATGACCTTCAAATATTCCTCTTTTCACTGAGTGTTCTCTTGAACATATGGAGGAATTGATGGTAACCATGAGGGAGCTTCCCCAATCTCTGATTTTGTTGTCTTCTCTCCATCAAATGCAACCCATGGTTCTTTGATCTTCTCTTTTGAATATTCTTCTTCTGTATTTTGTCCTTCAGTGATATTAGGAGAATCTATTTTTTGAAATACTCTTCCTGAGTTGTGGTGAATACCATTGACCTCAAGAGGAGATGTTTGGAATTGTTGTATCTCAGCATTGTAAGTGGGCTAAGCTACTTCAATCTATGGGTTTGGAAATGGTGGTACAGGTAGTTGAGTGGGAGTGTATATTTGAGATGGATGTGGATGGGGTTGTGTTTGTGGTGGAGGTGAATGGTAAGGATAACATGGAGTTTGGTATGGAGGATATTGAGGAAAATACTGAGGATATTGTGGATGGATCCAATAAGTTCCTTGCCAACCTTGTTGCCAAGATTGGTTTTGGGGTTGTCATGGCCAATGTTGCCAAGGAAAAGTTGTGTTACAACTACTTGGAGGTGGATGTGCATAAGCCTGAAATTCTAAAGTAGGCTCTTGCATCATATCAGGATGAGTAAGCTGCCATGGTCCTCTTGGAGCTACATAACATTGCTGCATTGACAACGGACTTGGTCCATTGTCCTCCTGGTGAACTTTCTTCAACCTTGGTAATGATAGACCATGTCTAAAATCTTGTGATTCTGCAACACAAATATCAGCATTTTCTTTTCCTTCATCTTGCATTCTTAACATTTCTACTTGTTTTGTTATATTTCTAAGAATTTTTGTTTTAAAATCATCAAACAAATTTACAAGTTTAGCTTGACTTACTGACCTTGATGTTGATTTACCTACTCTTGCTTTTCCCTTTGATATA
>Ga0115844_100215_pt1 | contig 14802 bp, 12 predicted proteins | sample InSIn1gowninarea_FD_83858 | JGI IMG/M metagenome (GOLD analysis project Ga0115844, IMG submission 83858) | reverse complement strand
AAAAAAAAAAGGAAAAGGGAAGATAAATGTGTTTTGCATTATTTTTCCTAGATTTGAAATCAAGGTTGGTCATATTATCTTTACATAACATGTGTATGTACTTTGTTTAGCCTGGATGGGCTTATTCTATTGCACTTTACTAGTTTGAACTTTGTAGTGCATGTTATGTGGGAGATGTTTATAGTTTTTGATCACTTGTTCTTGATCTCGAAGTCACATGCCTTTGATTGTTAGACTTGAACTTAATGAGAAAGGCATAAATAACCATCTTACCACTGTTTACTAGCCAATGATGAACACTTTAATAAATATCATAAGATTTTGTGTTTGAGAAAGTGTAGCACATGCAGAAAAGAACATAAGGTGTAACCTCGGTTTAATACTAAAATTGGTGTATATATTATTGGGCTATAATTAAATCAATCAAACAAAATTGGTGTGTACACTATCTTGACTATTTTAATAAGTTTCTAATCAAATAAAATTGGTGTTTACATTATGAGGCAAATCAAGAAACTTACATGATTGCAAGCTTGTTTTCTAGAAGATATGAGAGTTATATGATGTAACTCTTTAGGTGATAGTCTCTTTCAAATTTATGTGATGAATTTTGTAGAATTTGTGCTTGATTACTATTTACATATCACCTCACAAGTATCTCAAGCTTTTGCTAGTTGCACACATTACACGAGTTACTCATTGCTAAACTTAGTACATGATATTGTGTATGATCTTGTTGTGGCCATCCAAGATTAAAAATAATCAGAAAAATACAAAAATAGTGTGAGTTTTGTGTACATTGGTACTTGTGTACCTTGGATGGCCATGAAACAAAGTTTTCTAAACTTTGTATCCTTTGTAACTTAGATGAGCATCTTTATGCACAACTAAGTAAGTGAGCTTTGTGGCTCGTGTTTGTAATGAGTAAGATTAAGTAATCTTTTGTACTTAACACTCGTATCACTTTTTTTTACGGGAATAACTAAAAAATCCTAAGAGAAAGGCATAAATAAACATCTCACCACTGTTGCCCGCCAATCAAAAAATAATATTTGTTGCTTCGGCATAAAAAAATTGAAATGTCAAATGCTTAACATAAATGGGTATTTCTATTCTATCTCATATATGCCCATGTATGGTTTTCTTAAAAGAAAAATATGCAAAGAAAGATAAAAAGCAAAAAGATCAAAATGTTTTATATATGATTACAAGTGTGTATTCTATGAGATGTGGGAGTTATAGAATGTATCTCAAAGGTAATAGTTCCCATCAAATAGTTATGATTGTGTGTGAGTTAAAGTGATTTTCTCATATCTCAAATTGTCATAACATGTAGACACCTTTGCAAACTTGTGAGGTTTTTCACACACAACATGCAATATTTTTTGCTACTCTTATACATGTGCAGGTATAATGTGATTTAGCCATCACAAGGTTTACATGTGTTAATGTATGCTTACTAAATTGTCTTGATTTGGTTTTTGAAATAAAAATTGGTTAGACTTGTTGTGTGTGTGTGTGTGTGTGTGTTTTGAGATCTATGTGCTTAACATTTGTTGTTAAGAAATGATTTTGAGAGATTAAAATGTTGTTTGGATCCTTGGTTGAGTTGCATGTTTGATTGCATTCATGTCTGTGTTTTTCCTTTCTTGAAATTTTTTTTTTAAGTAATCTTAACAGCTCCTTGACACCTCTCGACACCTAGCTTATCTATCGAGCTCTTCAATTGCTTCTTATTGCAATCTCGATACCTCTCAATAGCTAGGTCAATCTATCGAGCAACTTTCTGTTTCCTTGATAGCTCCTTGATAGATCCTCGATCTATCGAGCTTCGTTTTGCCTTGGACACCTCTGGACACCTACTCGATAAATGCATCTATCGACCCTATTAGATCTCGACACCTCTCGTTCTGTCAAGAATTACTGAGGTTCTATAAATAGGGTCAGTGCGATTCAGCTCTCATTTTGCTCAATCTCTTTCGATCTCTCTTGACTCTTCACCTCCTAAAACCTCTCTCTCTCACCTTAAACCTCTTCCTCAAGGATTTTTCAGCCTTAATCAAGTTTCCTTCACTTGGTAAGTGTCTTAATCCTTAATTTTCATGTATTTTCATATCATTTGAGCTAAAAATTGGGGTTTTTGGGAAATGTTTGGGATTTTTTCAAATTGATGAGGTTTTTGAAAATCTTGGTATGGGTTTTGTAGTTTTTGTTTGTTTTTAGACCCCTTAAAACCACAATCAAAATTAACCTAGTAAATTAGCCAAGTGATTACTTAGTTCAAATTTCAGATCTAGGTTAACACAATCATATAATCATATCAATGTAAAGTGCGGAATATAAAGAACACAAAGATATGATGACCCAGGAAACCACACCGATAAAAACCTGAGGAGGATTTAATCTATCTATCCTCAGGGTAAACCTGAATCCACTATGAAAGAATCGAAGTTTTACAATAGGATTTAGACCACTAATATCCTATTGCTACCCACCAGTAGAAACTTACTGACATGACCACGTGCAAGCTCCGAGACCACGAACTCCTTCTTTCTTGGATTCTCCAGCAATCACAAGCACACCCGCTTGTGTTTTTTTAAGCTCTTTAATGCAGCAACTGAATCGATTTCCAAGTTCTTGACATAGTCTTGAATCTTGGAAACCCTAAGTATGTGTGAAGGCAACCACATCTTAATCTCACAGAAGATTCACACACATAGCATAATGGACAACCAAAAACGTGGCTAAGGTTTTCCCTTTTATACTAGAGACAAAACATAAAACCCTACACGTCATATGGGTTTAGGGCTGAGTTGGAAAATTCTGTAGAAAAACATTATGCTTGTGTTTTGATTGATCGAGCCTAATTTTCGATCAATCGAGCCAGATAGAATTGCACAGTAAATTTTGCAGTAACTCGATTTCAACTTTACATAAAACACATATACTTTGAGCAAGTCTAAACAAAACTAAAACTTGTTTTGATCATGGTTTGCCAACAATATAAATTAAAGTTCTAATCCATTAGTTCCTAATCTTTAGAACCTAACAAACTCCCCCTTTGGCAATCTGTGACAAAACACAAATATAATGCTCAAAGTTTACATAAAAAAACAGCTCAAAAAAAAAACAAAGCCCAATACAAAAAATTCAACCTAACCACTATCTGTCAGTTGCAAGTGTAGACAACAGCATGACTAAATCAACTTGTATATTTCCTGAAACACTTAACAAACGCATAAATGCATGTGGAAAATACAAGTAAAACAAAAATAACTTCTTGATTTCGCATAACACACAATAAAGACATATATTATGAATAACTCATAAATATAAATCAATAAACAATGTGAAACAAGAAGCATATACCAATCAAAGTATCTCCCCCTATCATGAAAAACCCAAAAATACATCAAGAGCACCAAAAAAAATGTAAATACACACTTAAGCATCTAGATACAATCTAATAGCTCCACAAGAACAAAAATCTCCCCCTAACTACAAAAAATCCTCTATAAGTGTACTTCCCCTTTTTGTGACAGAATGCCAAAGGGCAATCACACATCATCAAAAGGAGTTGGCGGAGGCAATTGTCTCAAATGCTCCAGATCCGCTCGCAAAGCATGAAACTCATCAAACATGTCCACCAAAATCTATCCATGAGTCACCTAAATGGTCATGACAGTCTCGAACATACGTCGAATGTTTGAATCATCTGAGGTAGGAGGTGGAGGAACAACAGTAGTAGCATCATTAGCATGATCAATGGGCTCCTCAGCTGTAGCATCACCTGTAGAAGAGGGAGGAGGAGGTGCGACACCGGAAGGCTCTGCCTTAGGGCGTTTAGAGCTAGCTTTCAAATGAGCATCCCTCTATCTAAGAAAACCGGCACCTATGGGAGCAACAATGTGAATAGGCTCAGACGCAGGAAACTCAACTAAACTGAGATGCAAAAGAATCCGGTGAATAAAGACAGGGAAGAACAAAGCATAAGCAGTAGAACTACTCCTATGCACCTCAATCAAGGAACAAATAAAAAGATGAGGAAAGCTAATAGGAGCATCAGTAACCAGGGCATACAAAATGCACAACGCTCCAAATGAATGGTGTGCAGATGAGAGATAGGCCAAAAAGAATGACAAGCAATCCTAAAAAAAAAAAATAATGAATCGGAGTGAGCTAAGCAGTAGTGATCCGAGGATCAGAACCCCACTAGATAGAAGACCCAGTGATATAAGACATGATGTCACCAAGGGAGGAGACTTATCATAAGGGTAGATAGGATCACGGACCACTGGTACCCTAAGGGCATCAACCATTACTAAAGGGGTAATGGTGTACCCTACACCCCGTACCCAACTCCTCACGAGAGTGTTAGCATCATAGGAGTGGACAGAGAGGTTCAAATAGAACTCTCTAATCAAGGTAGTTGGAGGTGGATGTGAAATATCCAACAAAGGTAACCAGCCCCTACGCTCAAAGTTACGCCTAATCTCGGGATCTAGCTCATCTAAAAGTATCTTTCTCTCAGCCCAAATGTTTCTCCTAAGGTTAAGCTTCTCAAAAGCTTCCTGGTTTTTCTAACTCAGAAACCTCTCACTATCAAAGGTGGGGGAAGGAGAAGAAGTGGAGGTCCTATTAGCTCTAGTTTTCCTAGGCATGATGCTAAACAAAGGACAAGACACATAGAAAAGAACCAACAAAAAACAAAGAAAAACCAAAGGCAAATTGCGAGTTAGCACAAAAAAAAATATAGAAATAACAATCTATATGATGCATGAACAAAGAAATGTCTTGATGCATGCTCTAATGCAATGATAACAAGTTCAATTTAAATTTAGAAACACAAAATTGGCTTGAGCATAGAGTTTATAACAAAAATCCCAAAAATTTGAAAAACCACTTGTTTAATTTGTACCAAATTGATCACTTTATCATCACACAAGATAGAAAACAGTTTATATTGATCAAATTAATCAATCCATCAAGCCAATTTCATCAATTAAACTTAATTTGAACAAAATCCCCAATTCGGGTAGTTTCAAGCCTTAGAAATTTTGATTTTTCTCAATTCACCAAATTGATCAAATTAATTCACCAAGAACAGTTTGATATTGTCTCACAACAAAAACCCATTGATTAATTGTGAAAGAAAAAGCTTAAAACATCAAAATCCCCAAATATTTCAAGGTTCAAAATTTTCCCCAAAATGCATGATTTAATGCATGAAAAATGAAAATAAAAGAAAAAAGAGGGGTATAAAGGTCTTACCGGCCTTAGATGACAAAAACCCTTGAAGAAATTCAGTTGAAAATGACAAAAACTTGCTTTGACCCTTGGACCAATCGAATAGAGAGAGAAAGAGTTTTGAAAAAATTTTGAATAGTGAAGAACACGTGAGAAACTCAGTGTTTAAAAAAAACTCTTTATATAATTTTCGATTGATCGAAAATTAGTTTTGATTGATCGAAACGCACAGAACCAAGCCAAGAATTTTAATTGCATTTTTGATTGATCAAAAAATAGATTCGATCGATCGAAATACACAGAAGCAAGCCAAAATTTTCTGGAAAAAAGATTTTTGAAAAACAAAGCAAAATGTTGCAGAAAGTCCTCAAAGCATTGAATAATGTGAAAAAAAATGCATGAGTATAAGACAAAATACTTTTCAAAAACACTTGATTTTAGACCCAGTATTCCCAAAAATAAAATATTCAACTAATTCTCCTTAAATTCTCAGGCTTCAAGCACATTTTGCATAAAATACAAGGAATTTTCAAACTTGGTTGGCCAAACCAAAATCACACACAATAACATGTACAAAGTTTAGCAAAGAGTAACATGTGTAGTATGTGCAATTAGCAAAAACTTAAGATACATGTGAGGTGATATGTAAATAGAAATGAATCACAATTTCTACAAAATTCATCACATAGAATTTGAAAGAGTCTAACACCAAAAGAGTTACATTATACAACTCTCATATCTCCTAGAAAACAAGCTTGCAATCATGTAAGTTTCTTGATTTGCCTTATAATATACACACTAATTTTATTTGAACAGAAACTTATTAAAATAACCGGGATAATGTACACACCAATTTTATTTGTTTGATTTAACATTAAGTCCAATAATGTGCACACAAATTTTAACATTTAAGCCGAGGCTACACCTTATGTTCTTTTTGTGCATGTGCTACACTTTCTCGAGCACAGAATCTTACGATATGCATCAAGGTGTTCATGATTGGCTAGTGAACAATGGTGAGATGGTTATTTATGTCTTTCTCAAAAAGTTCAAGTCCAACAATCAAAAGCATGTGATTTCAAGATTAAGATCATGTGATCAAAAACTATAAACATCTTCCCACACAACATGCATTGCAAAGTTTCAACTAGTAAAATGCAATAAATAAGCTCATCCAAGCTAAACAAAGTACATAAATATGTTATGTAAAAATTAAAATGGCCAACCTAGATTTCAAATCCAAGAAAAAATGCAAAACACAATTTGCCTCCCTTTTCCTTTTTTTTTTTTTTTTAAATTTTTTTATTTAAAAAAAAAATTTTAAAATAAAATAAATAAATTTTATAAAAAAAAAGTAAAAGAAAAAAAAAAAAAAAAAAAAAAAAAAAAAAAAAAAAAATTTAAAAAAATAAAAAATAAAAAAAAAAAAAAAAAAAAAAAAAAAAAAATAAAAAAAAAAATATACCTAAATTTTTATTTTTTTTTTTTTTTTTAAATTTTTTTATTTAAAAAGAAAGTCCTAGAATGAAATACATGAATGTTATGCAATGCAAGTCCTAGAAACAAAATAGAACAAAAAAATAAAAAAATAAATAAAAATAATAACAATGGTCACAAAGAGTAGAGCAAAGAAGCACAATGACCATGTCAGAAAGACTCACTTAGATTGAGCCTTTTACATCCAAAAATTTTTAGATGCACCTCGAGCATTGGAGTTCCTATTCACATGAGAATGATTACCAACTCCAGGATTGGAATAAAGGTTTAAAGACTTTACCAATTCACCAATAAGTATCATAAGATCTTGTGCTTAAGGCACAGACACTTTTGGTTTGTTTGCTCTCTTAGCAGCTTGCAGCTTGTAACAATTTGGATGAATGCGCCTTGACTTCCCACAAAAATGACAAACTCAAGCAAGCTTACCATGCAACTTGTCCTTAGTAAGGGTAGACTCCTTAGGTTTAGACTCTTTCAGATCAACCTTAACCTTCCTAGGTGGTGTAACTTCTACAGATTTAACCTCACTCACAGAAGGTTTGACAATCTCATTCACAGGGGGTTCGGAAGAAGAAGAAGGAACAAAGTTTGTGGAATATGGAGTAGATACAAAGATGCTTTCTACAAAACCTAAGCCAGTTTTGTCAGAGGGAGACTTTTGAACACTTAGCATGTGATCTAATTTGGAGTTTGCAAATCTATTCAGTTTGTTCTCTAGCAACAAATAGTTCATGTTCCAAATGCTTCACTTTTTCAAGTAAAAGCATATTCTCAGTCTTCACATTATTCAAAAGTTTGGTAGCATTAAGTAAATTCACAAGCAAATTTTTCTTATCAAGCTCAAGTGATGCAATTTTCTTTAAGCCTAATTCAACATTCATAGCATCCTTTGCAGCAACTTTGCAAAGTTTATTATAGGCTTCTTGAAGATCTGCATCCTCAGAGAGTTCCCCATTAGAAGGGTTCTCTTCAACAAACAAGCTTTCATTGACTACAGTAGTAGTAGTGAAAGCAATGAAGTTTCCATCCTCATCACAATCAAACTCATCATCAGAAACTTCATCATCACTGAGGGTTACGGCCATAGCCTTACCCTTAGACCTTAAGTATGTAGGACATTCAGATTTCATATGACCATAACTTTGACATCTAAAATATTGAGGACTCATAGAATTATTAGAACGTTGACCTACTTTTTCTTTAGGTTTTTCAGTGTTATTAACCTTAGTAGGATCATTCCTCCTAAAATTTCTTGGTTCAACAGTGTTATTACCTCTTGCCCTTCTGTTATTATTCCTAAGAAAATTCCTAAAGTTTTTGGCAAGATAGGCAATTTCAGTAGAAAAGAGATCATCATCAAATCCATTTGCCTTAACATCATCAACAAACTTGAGAGCCATTGATTTTGATTTGCTAGTCTTAGGTAGGTCCAACTAATAGGACTAAAGAGATCCTACAAGTTTATCAACAGGGATGGAGTCCACATCCTTGCTCTCAGTGAGGCAATCACTTTGGGTCTAAAATCTTCAGTTAAAGATCTAAGAATCTTCCTAGCAATTTTAGGTTGATCATAGATTTCACCCAAGTTGTAAACAAAATTAACAATATCATTGAGTTTAGCATAGAATACATCAAAAGATTCATCATCAGACATCCTAATGCTTTCAAATTTAGAAGTTAATTGCTGCAACTTATTAATTTTAACAGTCTTTGTGCCTTCATGCACAGTTTGGAGGATATTCCAAGCAGTGTGAGTAACTTCAACATTAGAGATTCTCTTAAATTCCTCCATAGAAACAATGTTAAAGATAGCATTTATAGCTTTGCTATTGAACGTGGCTGCTTCTTTTTGAGAAGTTTGTCATTCACTAACAGGAGTAGTGGGCTTCTCCTATCCGTATTCAACGGAGTTCCAGACTCTTTCATCAATTGATTTCAGGAAGGCTTTCATCCTTACTTTCCAATAAGTATAATTATTTCCATCAAAGTGAGGTGGAATGACAAGAGAGTGTCCGTGTTCTATGACAATAGGGGTCAATGATCAACTCAAAGATCAAAAGATCTACAATAAAAGAGCAACCTGCTCTGATACCACTTGTTTGTTTTTAGATCCCTTAAAACCATAATCAGAATTAACCTAATAAATTAGCCAAGTGATTACTTAGTTCAAATTTTAGATTTAGGTTAACACAATCATATAATTATATCAATGTAAAGTATGGAATATAAAGAACACAAAGATATGATGACCCAGGAAACCACACCGGTAAAAACTTAAGGAGGATTTAACCTAATTATCTTCAAGGTAAACCTGAATCCACTATGAAATAATCGAAGTTTTACAATAGGACTTAGACCACTAACATCCTATTTCTACCCACCAGTAGAAACTTACTGACACGACCACGTGCAAGCTCCGAGACCACGGACTCCTTCTTTCTTGGATTCTCCAGCAATCACAAGCACACTCATTTGTGTTTCTTTAAGCTCTTTAATGCAGCAACTAAATCGATTACCAAGTTCTTGACATAGTCTTAAATCTTGGAAACTCTAAGTATGTGTGAAGGCAACCACATCTTGATTTCACAAAAAATTCACACACACAACATAATGGACAACCAAAAATGTGGCTAGGGTTTTCCCTTTTATGCTAAAAACAAAACATAAAACCCTACACGTCATATGGGCTTAGGACTAAGTTGTAAAATTCTGCAGAAAAACATTATGCCCGTGTTTCAATTGATCAAGCCTAATTTTCGATCGATCGAGCCAGACAGAATTACAGAGTAAATTCTATAGTAACTCAATTCCAACTTTACATAAAACGCATATACTTTGAGTAAGTCTAAACAAGACTAAAACCTGTTTTGATCATGGTTTGCCAACAATATAAATTAGAGTTCTAATACATTAGTTCCTAATCCTTAGAACCTAACAGTTTTGATCTTAAAATTTCATGCATTGCATTTCATTTGCATTATAACAATATTTCATACATGTAGATGTGTGTTATATATGTTATCTGATTGTGTGCTGGTAGGATTGGATTGGGCTGAGCCCATGGTGCAATTTCCTTTGCATGTCACATGTTCATGCATTCCTATGCATACATACTTTCTATTCAATATATTTTGTTATATTTCTGCTGCTTGGGACTTTTCTGATTGTTTCTTTCTCCCTCTCTCTCTCTCCTGTTTGCATTAGTCTACTTCTTCGACACCTAAACGCAAATCTACTCAGTCCCAGAACCCTCTTCATTCCGGGGCATCTTCATCTACTGATCCTACACCTTTTTCTATTCGGTTCCGTGATGAAAAGGCCAAATCAGACTTCTTTGAGAACTTCTCTCGATGAGGCATTCATTTGGAACGCCAAGTCATTCTGTCGGACTTCTCCGACATTGACCATCCCACTATCATCTACAGTAGGGAATGAGGGTCACTGTGTGATGTCCCAGTCACCTGTCCATCCGTGTTAATCCAGGAGTTCTACTCCAACATGCATGGATTTGATTTTTCAATACCTCTTTTAATTACTCACGTTCGAGGTATGCGCATTGTTGTCACACCGAATATTGTATCCGATGTGCTTCGTGTCCCCAGGGTAGAGCATCCTGACTACCCTGGTTGTGATAGTCTTAAGATAGTGTCTAAAGACGAGCTTATTTCTTCTTTCTGTGAGTGTCCTTCAGATTGGGGTGAGCATCAGTTCACTTCATGTTCGACCTTTGCTAAAGGCTCTCGGTTTCTTAACATGATTATGACCTTTGTTCTTCATCCTTTATCTCATTATAACTCTACTATAGAGCCCCGTGCTCGGTTTTTGCTCTCTCTTTTAGAGCATTTTAGTATAGATTTTCCCTCTCATTTCATTCTTTCTATCATAGATGTGTATAAGGACTTAGTGACCCGTGATAAGCTCGTCTTCCCTTCAGCTATCACGAGGCTTTTACGCCATTTTGATGATCATTTTCCTTCTTCCGAGCCCTTTCATGTCACGGGTGCTATAGATGCCAGTCCTGTTAAATAGAGCGAGGCGCAGCTATGTTCGAGACGATTAGGGTCGGCAGCTACTCCCACTCCTTCAGCTCCATCCACCTCCGCTCCCTCTTCCTCAGAGGGTGGAATGACTCTAGATGCAATCATGGCGTAGCTTCAACACATGGATGCTCGCTTTGACACTCTCACTGATGAGTTGTGTCAGGTGAACACCTATGTAGGTCGTATTGCTAGACAGTAGGCTTGCCTTGGTGGCTTTATGAAGTCTCCCTCTCCTTCTCCCGTGGCATCCGAGAATGACAAGGCCTCTGAGGATGATGATGACTCTAACTCTGACGATGATGATGATGAGGATGGAGATGCTAGCTTTTCCAATGCTGATGAGATGTATATTTGACACTCTTACCCTTTGTTACTCGTGACAAAAAGGGGAAGTAGTTTTGATTATGAGAGTAGTCATAGTTAGGGGGAAGGTTAGTATAGGAGATTTTTGATAGGAGGAGTGTTTATATTGAGAGATGTAGTGAGGATTTGATGTATCTTTTTTTTTCTTTTTCTTTTTTTCTTTCTACTTGAGATACATTGTTCTTGTACATGGGTCTTGTGACTATTTTGACATATATTGTACTTATATTCTTTATATATTGATGTATGTTTTTCACCTATCATTACATGTGTTGTTTTTTTTCTCTCTTTATGCACATGCTTCCTATATCTTGTATGCAATCTATTATTTCTGTTTCACACAAAGATACCTTGATGAGTTTTATTTAAAGTGTTTCAGAAATAGAGGTTATCAAAGTCTACTTGCCGTAAACTTTCTTCTTACAAAGTTTTTCAAGAGTTTGTGTTAGGATAGATTTTATTATATTCAACAAATGAGTATGAGTTGAGTGATTTATAACTTCTCTCATATGTTCATTTGTTTGTTCTGATTTTGTCATAGATTGCCAAAGGAGGAGATTGTTAGGACATATGCGATTTGATGCTAGGAACATATGTCACTATTTTATGTAATTGACTAATCCTTTAACAAAATGCACTTTACTTGTATTTGAGTAGATCTAGTATGTGTTTAATACTTTAAGGAACAAGGTTTTAAGTTCAAGTGTAAAAACCATGCAAGTCCGTCCAAGATTCAAGTGTGAAAAATGCTGTTCATTAAAACTCGACAGCTAGCATCTATTAAGATTTAGAGCTGTCTGAATCCCGTGGCTCGACAGCAGCTCGACAAATAGGGTATTTGTCGAGGTTTATGAAACTCAGAATTTCTAGTCTTTTTTTCATCCAATCCGTGATTGTATGCTTAGGCTTTCTTTTCTCACAACCCTAAACATATATAATGATTATTTTAAAGGCCGTCAAAGGTGACACAAGTTGCACAAGTGTTGAGTAAAGTTTGTTCATGCAAATTGTGATTGAAGACAGAATTTTCCCTAGTTCATCTTTCTTGTGAAGAAGTTGTGTTTGTACACCGTAGGGTTTTGTGACCAAGGAGCTTCTTGATCTTCATCGTGTGATGAATTGAAGAACTTTGCAACCAACATTTTTCTCTAGTTGGTGATAGAAGTCGCGTACTGAGATCTGCGCAATTTGTTAGTCACATACTGGGAGCCGTGCATTGAAAAGAAGAGATTGTCATTACATAACAAGTCCAATTAGGTATTAGGATAAGGGTTCAACTGTAGGTTGGTATAAGGTACTGGGATTCCTTTACTTGTAACTGCTTGTTGTGATAATAGTGAATTCTCAAGAGTGGTGACCTTAAAATCACCCGGTATGATTTTTGTCGTGTTGGTTTTTCTCATTCGAAAACAAATCACCAGTGTCAACTTTATTTTCCGCTGCACTTTAGTTTATTGGTAATTTGTTTGTGCTACCATGCATTTTGCATGTTAATTTGATTAATTAATAAACTTGGCTAATTAATCAATTAATTCATCACAAATGGTCAATACATTCTTGGCCTATCATAATGGAATTCCAATTATTTAATCTCAGATTGCCTTTCCCAAAGAATACTCTTATTCGAAGATAAAAGATTTATCATTTTATCATTTGAGTTAATTAGAACCGATGATAACAACAATCATAATAGAGCATATATCATAAATTCAAATCTTATTGTATCCATTAAATAAATAAATAAAAATCTAAAGGGTCCCAAAATAATTTCTAGTAATTAATGGTAGAATTACATGTCATATCTTATTTTAAAACTTGTTTATGATTTATTTTTAGAACAGACTAGTTTATGATTTAAATAAAAATAAAAAATAAAAAACACCTAAACTGAGAAAAAGAAAAAGCCAACTCTAGAACCGTTCATCTTTTCTCTACCTTCACCACCAGAGTAAGCTTGAACCCTACCAACGGGTTTTAAAAAATAAATAAATTGACGATTGTAAATTTTGAAATTTTAAAGTGTAAAATTTAAATAACATCAAACTTTAAAGGTGTAGTTTGCATTTTAACTTTTATTTTTTATATATTGATTATAGATTATTTTCTCAATTAATTAATTATTATGCTTTATTTAATTTTATTTTGCATATTTTCATTTTTTAAATTAAAGCAACTGTTTTTTAATCATTTCTTCAATGCAAGATGACCTTTTTTCAAACCAAAAGGACAATCCTAATTGAATTCTCCGAACCCAGCTACCACCATCGGCTAAATTCGGATCAGGTAGGCATTGTAGCCGGTACAATTACTCCACTCCCCAATCACAATTTTTTTTTAAAAATTTTTTTTATCATTTTTTACTTTTTAAATTTAATTTTTTTTACTCTTTATATTTAAGGTTTGAAATTAAAAATTACTTTTTTCAACCTTCAATAGCTATTGCATCAAGACATCAAGTGCAATATCTTAAATATTGAATTGTCCCTCATCTCAATCCCCGTTGGCCAACCTGACCCAATGATAAGAAAGTATATGACGCAATGTTACTGGCGAAATGATGACATAATATAATGATTTAAGAGATATTTGTAGCAGTCGTCTTATTTATATATCCTTATGTATGGGCTTAATTTGATCGCTGTGAGAAGTGAGAACCATTCACATCCTTTCATCGCATCGTTTATTGATAGTTTGCATTCACAGAGAGAGTCATTCTTTCAGCCTCTAGCTTGTGCCACACAATTAATAATTGAGGTAAACTTCCATAACATTTCCTATTTAAATTCCTTTGTCTATCTATTTATTTATTTTATCGTTGTTAATCTTACCGAAATCATCTCTTTTTATCCTAAATCTTCAATGACAGCACCATCCAACAATTATTCACCGAATTTTCTGTCAATATTTTTATTAACGGACAATAACATGTCTATCATAAACTTGATAATAGTTGCCAAGTATGTTGTAGTTCAAATACTGATATTTTCCGATGTTTATAACAGAAATTCCAAAGTTTAAAATCTCCTTACTCCAATTGCTAATTTTTTTTTTAAAAAAAAAGAAAAAGAGGAAAGAAAAATGAAAAACTAAACTTATTTTTTTTACTTAAACTTGACCATTGTTATTAGTTTCTGGAGATTTCAATTAATATAGGCGTTGCGTTCACTAACTGCATTCTCATTTGTGAGCATTTTTTTTTCCTAGTGTCTGTCTTTTTCTTTCAATTAAATCTTAACTTTGGTTTGGTTGAAATGTTGACATATGTGAACACCTATCCCATATCTAGGTTAGATGGAATTTTACTACTACTTTCCTCTGCATTTAATTATTTGAAAATACAATTTTTCATGATACAGACTCAACAGATTTTACAATATCTTTTTAACATTCATATAAAACAGTAAATTGTGACTAGCACAATATCATTTTTACTAAGGTTTACCATTCTTATCATTTTTATTGTACACCAATATCTCAACTTGTCTCGTGAATACTTGAAAATAAAAATTATAAAATTTGTTACAATAGGAGCCTAAACTTATTCCTTATTGGAATGCTAAGGTGTAATATGAGCTTTTGCCACATCATGCCAATATATTAGATGCTCAATAAAAAAAAAAATAAAAGACTATACTATTTTATGACATAAAATTAT
>Ga0115844_100214_pt1 | contig 14824 bp, 5 predicted proteins | sample InSIn1gowninarea_FD_83858 | JGI IMG/M metagenome (GOLD analysis project Ga0115844, IMG submission 83858) | reverse complement strand
CTCGAACTGTACAAGCCACACATGCCATCTTCATAAAATAATCTAATCTCACTTTTGTAGCTGCTCACAGCATAGCTTTTAATGCCCTTACAGTATCCAAAACTATCTTGATGGACTTTGTTTTGGGACAATGATGTTTAATTTGTTCCTTTTGCGATGTTTATTTTGTTCATTTTGCTGGACTATTCTACTTATTGGTGGTTAGAGAGGATAAAATTGAAAAAATGTAAAAAATTCAAGAACATAATACCTCACAAATGCAAGCTCATTTCTAAATATCTACTTTTATGGTGAATTGTCCAAGAATCTCCTCTAAGGCACATCTTGAAGCATTAAACATAGCAGGACAAATTATAGCCCTCAAATTCTGCAAGTTAAAAATGTGGGCAAATTATCTTATTGTTTGCAAGTGAGGAATGAACCCAAAATAGTTATTTTATATTGTAAGGGCATTAAAAGCTATGCTGTGAGCAGCTACAAAAGTGAGATTAGATTATTTTATGAAGATGGCATGTGTGGCTTGTACAGTTCGAGGGTTGTGCTTTCTGTTGAATGATTTGAGACTGTGGGTTTGTCCTCAAAGAGAAATCTTGGAGTTGAATACTCACGCAAATATAATAATCACACAATATAGAAACAAAGTAGTCATAACCCAAATCAGATTATATTCTATAAAGTTTGATTTGATACAAGATATTGCTCACTACACATGTCCCAAACCGAGTTGGGCTAAACTTGATGATTGGGCTGATTTGAGTTCAATATGCGCATGCTTGGGAGAACTATGTAGGTGTACAAAGTTAGGCAATAAGGCAAGCAGTACTTATTGAGGAAGGACGTGGGTGGAAAAAATCAAATTGCATATTTGCAAGTATGGTGTAAATTATAAATTTAACCATCCTCCCCTAGGAAAACCTGACACAACTTGTGGTCAACAACCTATGAAGTTGACTCTTGCAGACTTCCCAAGACGAGAGGTTGAGGCTACATGCCCATTCTATATGAAAACTGGAACTTGTAGCCAAATTTGTTGCAATGGTTGCAACCATTGAAGATACCTAAGCAAATTATGATAAGATAGATTCAGGGAATGTTGGACCTAAAGCTACAAATGGAAATATCAGAGATTCATGAACATTGCATAAAGTGGATTAAGATCTCTTGTTTCAAGGAGACAGGAAGAAAGGTATGTCTATTCGTGGTTCTAAGATTTCATCATCAAACTTCTATTTGGAGGATGCAAGAAAATATGTCAAATTTAGGGTTGTCATGTTTTCTCATGAAGATGTTGTTTGGGAGTTTCCCTGAACATGTCAAATTTTCCATGCATGCCTAATATCTAATATTTTGAGGAGCATTGGAGTTTACATTTTGGTTGTTTCATCTGTTGTAAGTGGTTGACTGTATGACAGGGTAAAGAATTTTACAGTGAATATGTGATTGTATCTATCACGTGAATGTTCAGAAATTGGCTATGATTTCATCACAAAAATATAATGAAACCCTAGATATATAGAGATCGACTCAAAACTACTTCGACTTTGATCGATGATAAGTAGAGAGAGAAAAGGCAACTACAGACTGCATACTCACCATTTGGTAAACTCATCCCAAATCTTTCATGTATACCCCTAAATCAAGGGCTCTCCAAACTTGTTACCACTTTATTGAGGGAGGTGTGTAACAGGTCGATATAAGTGATTCTTAAACAATTACAATCTTAGCATGCCACGTAGAAGCCATTCTATAAACCAACTACTTGGTCCCAGAATCAGCCACTCAAAACCTATTGGTTGACATTATCATTTTGTGCTAGACCAAACATTTTCCAATGGTTAGAATTCAAACGAAGCCTTGTTTTAGCTTAAAATAAAAGGGGTAATAAATATCTCAATATAAAACAAGTTCTTGGATCTTGAAATAATTTTAGGGAAAATTTCTGTGAATTTAATATAGATTTCCTTCCCATAAACAAGTTTCAATGGCAACATTAATAGATTTAATGAGAAGAAATGGAAGAAATGCGAGTGAAGAATTGTAGACTTTCTCAGAGGAATTGATCATGGGATGATCTGAAGTGGGTGGTCCCATTCCCCCTACTCTTGAAAATATCATCTACAATCTCTATGCAGTTGTTGCTTATGCTTTTGTTTCTGGAATGAACTCCCTAAGAAAGTCCCAAACCCTCGACTTTTCTTCAAGTAAGTCATAAAAAAGACTCTTATGAATCGTGGGTAATGAAGGTGCAAAAACTACAAGTCGTCCAACAACATGGACCAGCTCCCTTTGCCCACTGGATGTAATACGTCTTCCACCATTGGAATCCATCTCAATAATGTTCATTTTCTCCTATTGCTACATTATATGTCATGCTATAGAACCACTGCTCTTACAGAAATGTGGTGGGCGAGACCCATTTCTCATGCTCTCACCATAGATCTTGTGGAAAGCACCAACTCCAATTCCATGTCTCATATAAATCTTGCGGCCCGCAAAAGTTGCTCTAATGTAATACCAATCAAGATATGGATCAAGTTCCTTGAATGTGGTGCTCTTCACAAGATCGGTTTAATGGGAAAGCTCAATCTTTCCTGCACGCTTGATATGGGTATGGTCTTAACAGGATCGGTCCAATGGGGAAGCTCAATCTTTACCCAACGCTTAAGATGGGCAGAGTAAGCCTTGACGAATTCATGAGGTGAAACATCTTTGACAGTACAAGCGTTCGCCATGGAAGATCCTTGCCACAACTTCTCTTCAAGCTCCAACAGAATGGGAGCTCTTCAAGATCCAACTAATTATCTATCGCTTTGTTTACTTACTTTTTAGTATATTGGTTTGGAGTACAACACATGGAAATAATCTATTTGTATTTAAATAATTAAACAGAGGGAGTAATAAATTATACGATCATGAAAGGTGATTGATTAACAATTTTTTTTGGGTTATGACTACCCGTAGTATGTAATGGGTTGCCTTTGTGGGGTTTTTGCACATCAGTTTAGACTATTGTGGGTTTTGTGATAATTTTTTTTTTTTTTTTTGTGGGTTTTTTTGGTGGTTTGTTGATGTTGTTTTATCATATATCTAACCATTTCTTGTGTATGCTGGAAATAGTTAATTTATTTTTGGTATGGAAATTTTATTTAGGATAGAAAGAAAACTTATTAAAGGAAACAAAATATTATATCTAAATTTTAGATATGGGGTATTATTCAGGGAATAAAGTTAATATTTCTCTTAGTCTGAAAGTAAGAGAGAGGTTGTTGGGGTGAGCCCTCAATATAGACTCACTTAAGAGCACAACAAGTTACACTATTCCAAAGTGTAAACATGTCCACATTTGAGACTTCAACCTAGGTGGGAAGGATAACATCCAGCCACCCATGCTAAACTTAATTGACAAAAAAATTGTTATATATATTTATCATTTTTATATTTTTTTATGTTTTCTCTTTTAAGAGTGGGAAAATCTATCATAACTTAGTTTTCAATGTGTTTTGATGTGTTATGTTGAGAAAAAATATTAACAATAATATATATTTATTTTGTGGTGTTTCAAAATATTTTATAACATTATGAAATATAGTTTTTTCTTATTAACATTGAGTATAAGAATCGATTTACATTAGCATATAAATTCAAATGCTCCAAGATATTTATGTCAATCAAGGCATCCATGGAGATATAGAGATATATTAGAAATAAAGCATAATTTTGTATAAGCACTTTTTATGTTTTAATTTTAGCAAAATATTTTAATGAAAGCTAGCAACCAATGGTTCTAATAAAGATTTTATTTTCAGCCCACTTATAGTACTTAGGAATATTGGTGCACTACTATGTTTTTTCATTTTTGGATTGACCCACAATAACGAGCTCTAAATGTGTGGGTCAAAAGAGTTTCTGTATTAGTAGAAAAGCTATGTTTTTCTTATAAGTATGCATAAAGTCAATAGTATGCCTAATGGTCATATGCTTAAAGAATGGAAAATTATAGAATATGCACACTCGTTTTACATCATTATCATTTAGTGGATTATTCTTACTACCACAAACGCTACCATTTTCAATAAACTACATTCTTTTTTATCCATTCTCAATAATGTAACCACTTGTTATTTCCAATGATGCTTCACGATTCTCTTCCTGACAATTGAAACATGAATTTTTTCAATGATATTGATGATCCATTTTGAGGTAAGCATGATACCCACAATAAAAATGCTTGTAAAAACTACTTTAGTGCCTCGCAAGAGCCTTAAATATATATAAAGTGGGATGTAATAGAGAGAAGGATATAGATAGATAGGGAGAGAAGGGGAAGAGAGGGAGAGTGTGTGTGTGTATGTTTAGGGGGTGATATAGAGAGAGGGAATAAAAAAGAGACACAAATACAAATATAGATATTATATAGTATTATATAACCTACCTAGATCCATATTAACCCTATACCTATCAAGTGCCAAGATGGATCCAATATCTCAAGGTGCAAACATTTCCTCAATTTTTGCACTAGAAAAAAAATTTGCACTTCGAGAGATTGGATCCCTCTCAGCGCTTGATAGGTTTGTGGTTAAGATTGATCTAGGTTGGTTAATATGAAATTAAAGTAGTTTTTATTTGATATTTTAGTCTTAAAAATTGAAATTTCTCTTCAAATTAAATTCAAACCGGAATTAGATACAATTAGACTCAATGAATATATTTGTAAAAAATACAAAAAAAAAAAAAATTATTCAAAAATATATTCTTTAAATTACAAATTATTAGAGATAAATAATTCAAAGTTGGCTCAACTATACACCATGTGAGGATGAATAAGTGTTTAACGAAGGATAACCTTTGAACCAATATTTAACAACCTCTCAATCCCCTATCATTTGTAAGTTTACATTGCTTGACACAATTAAGATGACTAACATAAAAAACTGAGTCATATTATTGCAGTACTTGTTAGGTAGTTGTATTTTTGTTCTTAGACTAAATTAGTCATTAATGTTAGTTATTTTTAGTTATATTACTTATTAGCTAGTCCCATATTTTAACCCACGACTAAATTAGCGATTTATGTTAGTCATTTTTAGTTCAATCACTTAAGATTGCTCATTTTTTGTAGTATTTGACTTGAAAAAGCTCTGGTGACTAACTTTTTTAGTCACCTAGTCACTAATTTAAAATTTTCTATTAGTGATGCTCTTGTTTTAGCTAAGATGGACCCCATGTAGCATGGTGCGATCTCATAACTTTTCCAAAGAATGTCGATTGAACAATCTGAATCAGAAATTGAAAATTATTTGCTTGAAACAGAGAATGTACGAAAATGCACATGTAGAGTTATATTTTTGTTAAACCTCATGTGTCACAATCTAGTCCAAATACCCAAAATAAGTTAAGCAAGGACCAACAAAGTTACATCCATTCACCTTCAGAGAAAGTGGTAAATGACTATAAGATTTTAGTCAAGTGAGATAATTCAATATTGAAAAAGAGCATCTTTTTGATCAAATATTTTGTATTGGGACATGAAAGAGCATCCTTCAAGATTGAGAAGAAATCTATGGTGGAAAGGATATACAATCTCTAAATTTGACATAATGTAGGTGATTTATCTTTATCTTCTAGCTTTGAATGGAATTTTGTTTACTAATTTTTATATTCAGTGATCGATCTTCTATATGTGACCAATGTACACCTTAAGATGTTTCCTTTGTAACATTTGGTGCAATTGCTAATAATGATATTATAATTTAAATAATCTTAATTTTATTATTAATGTGTATATATTTTAAAATTAATATTAATAAAAATGATAAAATTTAAATACTTATAAGTTTCATCATGTGACACTATTTGAATGAATATATAATTCACTTTATGGAAAGGTCAATTTTTAGAATTATGGATCATATTTATTTTTATTTTTTAAGAAAATATGCATCATTCCCACATTTCAATTCAATCTCTCAATATCTGAATATAGACCAAAACACATAAGAAAAATCAAAGGAAAAATCAGTTTGTGATACTTGTTTGAAGGTTGTTTCTTCCTCTCTCTAAATGACTATCTCCCTCATTCATGTCTGCCTTTGGAAGTAAATTTCATTTCAGTGATATCCAGTCATCCAAAAAGTTATTGACATGTAAGAATAACACTTGGTTCCATTCCCAAACCATATAGGGTATTTCCTGGCCTAGTCGCAGAAATAGTCATTGAAAATAGTGCCTATATTCTTAAGTAGCATTAACGGAGCAACTCTGGTTACAGTGATGTGTTTGATACCTTTCTGACCATTCTGTTGACATATTATACATCAAAGGAACTATGATTGCGTAGGTGAATGCATATTCTTTCACTGTAGCATTTTAACTGCTAAATTCATTGAAGTTCATTAACTTGGTCATATACAACACCGATGATAAAGTTTCTTCGATAACGATCTTTAAAATTATGATGAAGTTATGCGCAGATGATAATTTAACTGTGAGGGGAATTTATGAGGACATTATCTATCTTTACAAGGTTCTAAGAATTCGATTGAAACTTTATGGAATAACTCCTACTTTGAAGGAAGTTAAAGAGGAACCTTTTTGCATTTTGTTGAAAGCAAGAAAATAACTAATCTTAACTAATGATGGTCAAGACCTATTCGTAAAAATTAAAATATAGGATAATAATACAATTTAATATTTTTTTCCCTTCCATGAGTTTTTTTTATCTTTGTATCCTTGTTTCATATTTCTTCATGTGTATTACATGTTATTAATACTAACAAAATTTTGACAGAAACGACGTGTGGCAGAGGAGGATTGGGTGTTATTTATAAGATAAAATGTCAAACATGCATTTAATTGTGTTTTCCAACTATATCATTTGTTTGTAGATGAAATAGAATGAGTTTGTTGAACATGGAAGACTTGCAAAACATCAACGTTTGCCTTTGTTTCGTCAAATTTATTTGATTCTTAGATTTCATCATATCTTAACAAACATGGCAACATCACTTCACTATTGAAATGTTCTTTATTACTTCATGTTGTATCTCATACTAGTCATTCAAATTATGATTTTCCAAAAAAAATTGTTTTAGTGGAATCTTCTGTGATCTATATTGTGTATATTGGAAAATTTTCAAAACAAACCACATGAGATTTTTTTTGTCTTTATGGTTCATCGTGAGGATAAAATGATGAACCACAATAAATGTTCAAAAAGGGTCGACTAAAAAATCTGATTTGATTTTTCTTGAAAAAATTCCAATATACACTTAATTCATGGTCTTAAAATTCATGGGATTCATACTATGTGCACTATCAGGGCTTTTACGAATGAAATGATAATTAACTTTGGAAGATTTGTATGGTGGAGCGGAATCTAGAGAAATTCCTTTTGTGTATGTAATGTTCAATAAGTACGCAGACCTAATCCAAATTCCTTTTGGACCCCCCACCAGACTTAATGAGAGACATAAAATTTTCCTCCCTACCAGATTAATTACCTTGAAAAATAGAGAAAACATGCATCCCTAGAACTTGCAACTAATAAGCTATAATACAATGTTGCACTATTCTAAAAAAACACTCGAATGAAAATCATAGTCACAGTCTTAATACATTGTGTATTTCTAAGAAATTGAGGTAGACCATTCCATTTTATTTGGAAAAGTAAAAAGAAAACCACAACCCTTGGTAGGTTCTTATCCACAAAAACATTGCTATATCATTTTAATGGATTTTGGCTTGAGATCAAATGCAAAGACCACATTGTCAGGTAAGGCATTGAGGGTACCTGGTGGTTTCGTACTTGGATTTATATCTCTTATGAGTTTATATTTAGATCTCAGCATGATTGATCTGCCTTTCCACCCAAATGAGATTCCAGTTTGAAATAATCTCAGGCCAGAAACATAGAGTTTATATTTAGATGTCAGCATGATTGATATGCCTTTCCACCCAAAAAAGATCCCAGTTTGAAATAATCTCAGTACAATGACATGTACAGAGGTATATAGCATCTATACGATATGATGGATAAAAGATAACACGTATTTAATTTTTATTTTACTTTTATAAGGCTTTGATCTTTTTATATTGAAGTAATATAAATTGAAATTGAAATTTTATAAATGTGTTAGTTTAAATTTGGAAATATATTTAATATCCTTGATAGTTTTAATGTAATTTCAGGGTGGGATACATTAATTTTATGCAAGATGAATATAATTTTTAAGTAAAAAAAGTATTTTTTAAAATGATTTTATAAATTAGTTAATGGAACCGTTTAACTGATAATCATTGAGTTATAAAGTATTATTCGAGCCATGATATTTAAGGTTTAAATTGCCCATAGGTCAAACTAATGACTCCCTTGGCATAGGTTATATCCCTAGCAAATGAATCTCATTCTCAACCCTTCTCCATGAAATTTGAAGACCTTTTCGGAACTAAACCCCAAAAAAACCAACTTATTTACACCTCAAAATTACTTTATATAAGTAACAATAGCCTACAATGACAATCAATACATATGTATTTATATATCTCATCTTGTTTTTTTGGATTGACCCTTACATCCTTAGTAAACACTTCCATCGGTTCCCTCTCATTTGGTCGTCCCTCTCTTATCCTTTGTATGATTGCATTGAGGGTTTTCGGGTTCCTATCTCCCATACCTCTTTTACATTTACATCGTGTATTTTGAGTTCTTCTCTCATTCCTCCTATATGGTTGCATCTTGTATTATCTTGTGCTGTTTGGTGGGTGAGAGGATTGCGAGGAGGGGGATTTCCATCCTCCCACATTTCACCTTTCCCCTTTCCTCTAGCTCCACCTATGGTCATTCCTCGTGTATATAGGTTCTCGTTTGGTCCCCATGATGTTGGATTTATCCTACACCATTCTTTGACCCATCTCTATGTTTCACTTACTTAAAATTGCATCCAAAAATTTAAATTGGTTTTTCAATGCATAGGGTGGTGATTCAATCATTAAAATCGTGTTGGGTATTGTCTTCTCACTAGTACAAATGGGGCAGAAATTTGATGTATGTTTGTCATATATTAGACTCATTGTTGTCAGTTATCTAGCACATTTGAGTCATAATTTTTGTCGGTGTATTTCCGTCAGATATCTGACACTTTTACTACTAGCCAGATATTCGACAACACAAACATCAAATATCCAATGCCCGCGATGACCAAGAAAGGATGTAATCGTCGAGAATTTTCTAATGAATTATGGTTAGATAGTCGATGCGATATATGATGCCAACCTCATCAATTTTCATCAGATATGCGATAAAAATTTGCATCAGATATTGAATGTCATAATAGCTCATGTGACAAGAATGTTATGACTTCAACGATTTGTTTTTTTGGTCGAAAGTCGAATATCCAATGATAGTTTATTATCATGGATGTTGGATATTTGATAGTGACTAATTAAAGTTGAAATTCTGATGGTTCTATGAGCATTAACATATATATATATATATATATATATATATAATTTAATCCCCATTCCTATGTCTAATGAAACAGCCCAGAACTAGAATTTGCACCAAGAGGTGCAAAGGGCACATGGATAGTGTTTTTAGTTTTTTTAACCCTTGAAATATATATACAATAACATATGAAATAGAAGGGTTTCTAATGTTTCACTACAGGTCGAGGATTGACTAGTCAAACAAGCTCAAAGGTTGGTTGGTCGAACGAGCCCGGAAGTTGGGTATACCTTAAAAACAACTATACATTGCATTTTTTGTGCACTTTTTTTAATGAAATCTACATGAATTATTGTGGTTTATATTTGTTAGAGTCAAATTAGTAGTGCTGAGGAAAACTGTACATTTTATCAAATGCCAAAATCATCAAAGGTGACAAGTTTATATCACAAGTTCCATATATCATGTGATTAATCAAACATTTGGGAACATATAGACAACATAATCAAACATTCAAGTACAAAGTAGACGACATAAGCAAGCTCATACCTTAATGTATCTCATGGGAGGCTATCTTTTCTACACAATTAAGTTAGCACGACATAACTTTACAACACATCAGATCAACCAAAAATAAGGTCATGATATCTATAATAGTCACTAGCTAACATGTCTACATCATAAGCTCGTAAACATTTATCATTCATACATAATAATCACATATGCATAGTCAGTCTAGATTACTACAACACAGTGCCACAAATAAGTTGACTCATGCCTGAATGTCATAACGGTAACCATTTTCATAGATCAATCCAACTTATTATGATACATATAACATCAATATCTTAAATTAATAACCATAATCATCAAGTTACCATCATATAACAACAAGAAGTTATATATCATGCTCATCAATAACATATAACCTAATCATCAAGCTAACTATCATATAACAACAACAAGTTATATATCATGTTCATCACAACATATAACCTAATCATCAAGCTAACTATAATATAACAACAAAAACTTAACCTATAACATAATCAACAACAACATATAACATAATCATCAAGTTATCTAACATAAAACAGAAATAGCAATGTGTACAACCACAAGTTACTATCATTCATCACTATCTAACACGTGCACATAACTACACTAATCTACTAGCACAAATTCATGTATGTAACCATAACATCAATAGAATGAAAGACATACACATAATCATAATGCACATAACAATCCTTAACCTACATACTTGCATGTCCAACATACAAACTTGTATGACGACATGATCTTTCCTTGAGGTCCAATGATGAAACTTCACTTTAATGATCATCTCCTACTCTATCTCAACCAACATTTTAGAATAATAACAAACAAATACCATCATGATGACCTAATTATATACAACAAATTCACAATGCATGTCTGAACTACCATACATGCATAACTATAACCATGATAATGTGTGCATAACAACATATAGACACTGATATTTATAAAAAAATGCATATACAATCATACACTCATGACGAGACAACCCACAACAATGCCATCAACCTTCACATGGAAACATCATTAAAACCATGACCAAAACCATGCAAATGCAACAAGCATGTGTAATACAAACATAAGGAACACATATGCTACCGACATGAATGCATGACCAGCACACAACCCATCCAGTCCAAGGGGTGAACCATGCTCTAATACCACTTTGTAATACCCTCCTCTCACATCTACCCAAGTAACCGACCAACTAGGGTAAACATGTGACGTGAGGCTACTATGATATGACACGACCTTAAGGAGGTGGAATCAATGAAAACACATCAAACATACCTTCCACATCAGCAACAACACTCCCAGAAGCCATCCCAGCCGCACAGGTATCATTCCCCTGGGTCCCACTGCATTTTTAAGATATTAAACCTCTGGACGCTCCCATGCTATAGGAATTCCAATGTATAGAGATCTCTGGATGATCCCACAACCCTGTATGCATGCATCTAGGGACCATTTCCAGTAGACTTGTGCCAGAGTTTGGTGAATTTTAGGCACTTTCAAGCCCAAAATTCTAGCCATCGTCCAAAACTTTCTAAAAATTCAAAAATCCATTAAAAATGTGATGAAAAGACTAATAAACAAGAAACTAACTCTAGGACGAGGACCGACCATCCCCTACCAGGACGAACATTTTGTCAAACATATCACAAAATTGTAATTTGCAACATATTTAAGCATACAAGTCCCATGCTTGTCTAAGAATTGCTAAGAAGAAGTATTCCCCTAAATCATTCACTGCAATACCATCTATTAGGTCATAGATACATTGTTTATTCATTTACAAATAAAAACATGAGGAGAGCCATACAATGTCACTACTAGAATATTTAACACCCTCCTCCCAAATCTATCCAATTAACCGGCTAGTTGGGGTAAACATGCTACGAGAGGCCACTATGATATGATTCGCCCTCCTAAATCATGTTAAGGAAGTGGAATTGATGGAAAAACACCATATAAACATTCCACATCGGCATTAAGACCCTTAGGGACCAATCCAACACTTCAAGCAACTTGTCCTTGGGTCCCACAGAACTTTTGGACAACTTTCGCTTCTCATGCTATTGGCATGCCATCATCTAGGGACCTTTGGATTCTCTCACAGGCCTGCCTACCAGTGTCTGTGTCTATTAAGCCACATTTTCAGGCCCAGAGCCTAGGTCACCCAAAGAACTTCATTATACCTCCAAAACATTAAATTAACAAGGAAAATGGCAGTGCAGAAGAAATCATTTGAATGAGACCTTGACTCGACCCCTTCTATTCGTGACTGGAATTTCATCAAACATATCAATGCCTGAAATCCAAAATGTGTAATGTACATATGTAAACGATATAAATGAGCATAGGGGTCTCATACTTATCTGAGATTCACTACCAGGCATTGTTTCCTTATCACTTTAGTTACAGTTTCATTCATTAGACAATAGATACATTCATCAGTCATTCACAAGTAAAAACATGATGAGATCCATACATATATTTTGTTATAAAACACATAAACAACTAGCATAATAGCATATGAAATACTCATGAAATCGCATCCATATTAACCACATATAATCCAGTATAATACTCATAAGGATAAAAGCAGAAATAACCTCATATTGATGACACAGAATCCAAACTCTCGATGGGACTTCCATGTTCCACCCTGTTATCACTCCAATATTTCTCTAGAGTTGTTATGAAAGAAATGATTAGAGGTAACCACAAACCTACTTTGGAGATTAGGATCTAGCCTTCCTAATTCTTAGAGAGGGCTCTCTCTTTATGATTTAACTTTATTTTAGTTATTTGATTTTAGGCTAGTTATGATTTTACTTGGGTTTTGACTTGGATTTTGTGGTGAGATCACTGACCTAGTTGGGTAGAGGGATGTATTTTACCATTCGGCTATGGGGTCAAGTGTCAAGACAAATAGGACTGGAGAAATTTCTAAAACTAGTTTCTACAGGGAAAGGTAGCTGAGTAATTTCAGGTCTTAAGGCTGGAATGATAAAGTTGGTTTCAATCAGATCAAAGGAGAAATTAAGGGTTCCTTAGGCCGGATAACAAAAGAAGTGAAAGAGGTCAACTGGGATGGGAGATAAATTAAGGATTCTTAGATCCAGATATCAGAAGAAAACATAGAAATGATCAACTATTCAAAACAGAGTTACTTAAACAAATTCTGAGATAAATTTCTAGTTAATTCATTCACTTTAGATAACATGTAAGTTTGTGTAATACATAAGAATATAACAAATTTGACAAAGAAAAAACTTCATTGTAATAGCTCAACACATGAATCCTATAATGCAATATTTTTATTACTCAGTCCAGTCTGCTGACTTGACAAATTGGTATAATAACCCTCAGGTTTCTAGTCAATACAACTCTACAAATGTCTAGCAATCCACACTCTAATACTTCAAAAGAAGAAGTATTTATACAAAATTTACAGACTCTACAATAAATGATGTCTTTAACACATAGGACATTTTTAGACTATATATTACTAAAAGCTCTAACTATTGCAGATTAATAGTTCTGGTGGAATAAATGATGTCTTTAACACATAGGACATTTTTAGACTATATATTACTAAAAGCTCTAACTATTGCAGATTAATAGTTCTGGTGGAATGTCCTGTGCAAATGCTGTTACTGTGGAACTGGAGCAGGTAGGATGTGGACCCAAATTTTTGGCTGTGCTAGCAGATGAACTAGCAGATGTAGATGTATCTCTCTTTTTCTTAGCAATTCACTGAACTGATTGTTTATCCTCTGACTTGATAATATGAGACTTCCCTCACTGATCGTTGATCTTGTGACTGCCCTGTTGTTTTATCATCCATTAGTGTCACAAAATATTTTGGAAAATATATAATAATATATATATTTGAATAATATTTCCAAAATATTTTAAATGAAATTTATAATTAAATTTCTACAAAACCATGTGTTCTTTCCAATACATGGTTTTGTTTTCTCATTCCATGAATTTACAAAACCATGTGAAGTTTTGTTCTGATCACTCCTTCATCTATAAATTCATTTTATTTGTATGCAAAATCCTTTTACCCTTGTAGAATACTTGGATGGTTTTGCAAAACCATGTGTTGATTTGTATGGTTAGAAGAGTATTTTCACTCTACTCTTTTACTTTCACCTGCAACATGATTTTACCCCTGTAAATTGATTTCACCATGCCTGTAAATTGATTTCACCATGCCTATAGATTGATTTCACCTTAATGTTTTATCATGAATTACATTTACATGAATGGTAACTTTGCTCTCCTGTTCATTAATTTCATGTGAAAAATTTCCTAAATTCATGGCATCTGTGAATTTTATTTCATGTATCATTGTAAAACCATTTTACCTTTGAATCTCATTCCACAACCTTAGTCTTGTAGCTATATAATTTTACCTCAAGCATGGTTTCACCGGTAGCTATGAAATATTACCACTTTCTCATATCTCTGTATTTCACATGAAATTAATCCACCCTATATTCTTGTAACATTTATAATATTTAAAACCAAAACAATTAATGGATTATCACACTGCTTTTGAGTGGTAGGTGGTATTTTTCCAGAGGATGCGATATAACATGGGGTTGCCACATAGTAAAAAGATGGGCTGGGAAAACCACTAATCTTGTGTGCTTTTTGAGTGTTAAGTGATATAACATGGGGTTGCCACATAGTAAAAAGATGGGCTAGGAAAACCACTAATCTCGTATGCTTTTTGAGTGTTAAGTGTTGGATGAGCTGAGCATGCGATATGGAATTTTAACCATTCATTTGTTTTTACAAATC
>Ga0115844_100209_pt1 | contig 14973 bp, 5 predicted proteins | sample InSIn1gowninarea_FD_83858 | JGI IMG/M metagenome (GOLD analysis project Ga0115844, IMG submission 83858) | reverse complement strand
ACCATACTAACTGCTCCACTGTCAGGGTGCGATGCATACTGACTTCTACACTATCCAGGTGCGATGCATACTAATGAGGCTGAGGTGGAGGTGGTTGGGGTGGTTGTGGTGGTTAAGGAGGCTATCATGGTTGCAGAGGTGGTTGCACTGGCTGAACATGTTGGGGATGAGTTTGTTGGTTAAGTCCCTATTGTTGAGCTAAGATACTACCAGGAAGGTTTCCTGGAAATGTTGTTGGCCTACTAGGAGGTAAAGGTGGTACAAAAGCAAGAGGTAAAGGATGATACTGAGAGACAGAACTTTGACAAACAGTGGAAGTAGAAAAGCTTCTAAATAACTTATCATTAGAGGATTTTGCAGAGGTGGCTACATTGCCTGAACATTTTGGGGATGAGTTTGTTGGTTAAGTCCCTATTGTTGAGCTAATACACTGCCAGGAAGGTTTCCTAGCAATGTCATTGGCCTACTAGGAGGTAAAGGAGGTAAAAAAGAAAGAGGTAAAGGATGATACTGAGAGACAAAAATTTGAAAAACACTGGAAGTAGAAAATATTCCAAATAGCTTATCACCAGAGGATGTTGATGGACGTAGTGAGATAGCAGGGGTAGGATAAAAATACATACCAGATACAAGATGCACAATTGATTTTTGTGCAGATGTTTGCACAACTTAGGGGCCATGGGGCTAAAAATGGTGCAGGTGTGGGAGGAAGAGGTGGAGAAGGTATTGGTGAAACAATGGTCTCATAAAAAATTCTAGTAGTAGTTGAGACACTAGCCCATGGACTCGTTGAAGTATCAAAAGGAGGCTGAGGAGGGGTGGTTGGTGTAATGAAACCATAAATAGTTGGTCATTGTTGTCCTGGATGGAACTGTACATGTGAAGGTGGATGAAGAGGAACCTATAAGAGAGAATGAGTAGTGGATGGAGGTAATTGTGGCACCACATCGATATTTATGTTGTTACCTTCCCCTTCAATATAGTAATATTTTGTAGAAGACCATTTTTGATCTCTTCCAGGAAATGGTGGAATTGCACTATTTGTAGTAGAGTCAAATGTTTGGAAAGGTGAACCTGAAGAAATGGGAGGTTGAAAATAACTTGTGGAATGTATGTAAGAAGATGCATCACTAGGACTGGCTTCCACCACTTGAGGTGTTACACGAAAAGGAAATGTTGGAGGTGGTCACAAAGGTGGAAGTGGTGGTGCATGTAAATGACCTTTCTATTCAAAGTGGGGATAGGTTACAGCTAACATCAGGCCAAGCCCAACATTTGGTTGAGTGGATCTGTGATGAAGAATAGGGAAAGGCATAGTCCCCTATTCTTCTGCTTGAAAAACTCCTAATATAGATATTTGATCAGGAAATGGTATTGTCATCTCTGGTGGTTAAGATCTAATAGGTGTCACATAGAAGTAGATGTTATGAACATCAAATTTGTTATTCTATTATCAAATTTCTCTCAAGGGAATTATGTTTCTCTGCTTGGACTTTTCTTTCCTTTTCCTTTTTCTCTAGTAAGGCTTTCATGTCTGACAACACCACCCTCAGGTTGTGTAACAAGGTCCCTAGAAATTGGGCCTATAGAATTAACACCTTCAACAATGTCAATTTTTATGTCCTTGCTCACCAGAATAAAATGTGGAGAACTAGCAGGGTTGTGTTTTGCATCATCAACACGAGACTCAAGTGAATTATTTCCAGGTAAGTGCACAAGTGCATATGGAATAAAGTCATAAGACTATGGGAACTACAACAAGTATTTTGATTCAGAAACATGTTCCAACTTAATATTGATTTCCTGAAAGTCATCTTCAAGGTAAGACTTCAATTCTCTAGATTTATTATTTTTAACAACACTGATCTCAGTCTTAGGTGGTAGTGTTTACACAGGTTTTTGCAAGTCTCCACCAGCTAAAGTTACTGGATGTTGGCATTCCTATCTTCTAGCCATAAATTCATCCACATGAATAGATGACAGCATACCAACAATAGACCCTCCACACTAAACATTAACAACATTGGATTTTCTACTCATACCATCATTGTTTCTCTCTCTTGCAACATAATAATCAGCATGCATAGAAGGTGCTCTACTAGTATTAGCTTTGCACTGCCAAAATGTGTCTCTTTTAGTTGGACTAGATGAGGAAACAATTGTACCTCCTATATGAACAAACAAGCTAGTGGCTTTGGCTTCTACCACAACTCCTGAACTAATGCCATCTACTCTCTCATGCCTATTTTGGCCATCCACAGAAGAAAATTTTTCTCTTTAATGAGGACACATTCAATGTAGGCCTATCTGGTGATGAATCTGGGCACTCCCACACAAATTTGTTTCCAATACACCCTACAAAATAAGAATCATCAACTATTTCAATACTTTGGAAATTTGGTTTTTTCATAAGAGTGTGTTGACTCTTTTTCAATCTTCATTAGGATTAATAGATCAATGAGGTGACAACCCCTAAGATGAAATTGTAAGCTTAGTTGCAAAAGATGGAATATTTTTTTCAGCACTATCTCAGACAGTTGAAATACCTATAGGTTTCTTTAACAAATGAAACTCTTGGAGATGTAATAGGATAGGAAATCAACAAGAGGTTCTTGATAAACCTATTTTCATAACCTGTTAATCCATAAATGATCTAAACTCATCCACATTCCTAGGAGTTTCACATTCCATGATACCTCTAATACTTTCCATATCCAATATTATGCCTTCATTGGAAACCACATGCCCCAAATAATGAACCTTTTTCGGAAAGAAACTGCATTTACTAAGTTTATCATATAAATTGTTGTAGCTCCTAGAGACAACCCTTGGATTGAGGAGAGGCTAGTGCATATGACAATGGTTTTAGCCTTGTCTTTCCATTTATGGATAGCCATGGTATGACGGGAATCTTTCTCGAATGAGATTTTGATTGCCGAAAGGTTTTAGATCTGGGTGAGGTAGCCTTGGCAAAATCCCAAGGGTTGGGGATGGAAATGGTTTTCTTTGAGAAGCCCTCAACAGGTGGGTGGAGATAGGAAAATTACTCAAGGGATGCTGAAGGAATTCTGAGGCATCCAAGCTCGATTTGGTTTTCTAATCTCGGGACTAGTTTAGGTGAGATCACAATATGGTGAGGGTGGAGGTGGTTTAACCTCTAGATTCCCTTGGTTGTTTATGGATTGGTTTATCCCACGAGATCCCACATTCATGCTTGGAATATGGAAAGTGATTGGTTGAAAGAAATATTTGGTTCAACCTAATCTATGGTCGGGTGGTAAATGGAAGTCCCTGACTCGGTTAGATTTTTGATATGGTTAATAAGACCTAAGTTCCTGATGAGTAACTGTACTAGTAAATTTGTGGTTTCAATGGTTTATATATCATTTTTATTTATCTGGTTATATGTTGGTTGTAAGCATGGTTAATTGATAGATCTAAGAATGTCTCTTAACACATTTCCATTAATGAATGTCTAATTAATAAATGCATGATCTAATTGGTGTTATGGCAGGTATTGTGAGAAGGCATTAGTCCTTCTTGTTTAACCTCAGATAAGTTTTTTGATCCTTATGTTTAGTTATGCATTCATGACCTATAGGTTGAATGTTTACCATATGTTGAATGGAATGTCAGTTCCAGTTGGGAGGATTCAAGTAAAGTTCCAGTTCAAGTTTTGGATTATAAGCCTTATTTCTATTTCATTTTTCATTTCTTGAAGTTTCATTGAGTTCTGGGCAGAGGCCTGAGTCTTGATCCTAAAAAGGTAGATCAGAATTTGGGGTCGCTGGCATAAAACTGACAGGAAAAGTCCACAATCACATGGAGGTGGGCTTATTAGTGCGACTAGAGGGATACAGTCACTTGCTTGCCTTGGAAAGGGAGAGAATGAGGCTATAGATCAGTGAAAACAAGAGTTATCTCAGGGGTTAGACACCTATAGGGTTTGGGTTTCTCTTGGAGGTCTTGTACCACATGAGGGAAGTTAGTAAGGTTTTAAGTTTTTGACTCAATTTCCTTAAGTTCATATAGGAGGTTGAGTCTTATCATAGTGACCCCCAACTCATGTTTATCCCATATAAATTGGTACAAGTGGGTAAATGTGGGAGGTGACAATTACACTTCTATTAATTTTTGTTTATAATTTTACTATTATGGTCTACTTTGACTAGAATTTATACTTTTTTTAAGCGTTTCCAATCTTGTTATAACATTTCATACCTTTAAACTATGATGAAAATCACCTTTTATTTCTTTATTTTAAGCTTAACTTAATTTAGTAATTCTCTTAATATAATTCTTTCTTATTTTATTCTTTTTTACTTTTTGTTAACTTTAATTATTTTTACTATTTTTATAGTTTATTTTTATTTATATTTATTTAGAACTCTAGTATTGTTATTTACTATTTTATTTATTTATTATTATTATATTTTTCTTCATTATTTACTATTTATTTACTATTATTTTCTTTCCTTTATTGTTTATCATTTATTTCTTTATATTTTAATGTTATATTATATTATTTATTATTTATATTATTATTAGAGGACATTACATTTATCTTGAACATATTGTTCTTTTTGTAAGAAGGTAGTATAATATTTGCATGCAAGTAAGAATCATGCAAGAGATATGCTCCAATATGAGTATGAGTGATAAGAAACTGCCAAAGTGAAATTCATGATAATTAATTCCGAAAGGATTCCACTGTTCCTAGTAAAAATCAATTTTTACTAAAACTTTTCATGATAATCATATCCAATAGAATTGTAGTACTCCTAGTAAAAATAAATTTTTATTAATACTTTTATGTTTGTACAATTTGAGTAATATCCCAAAGCCTAGGAAGTGAGAATTGAATATTTTAGTGGATTGTAAATATTATCGTTATTAACAAAACATTTTTCGTTTTCTTAATAGTAATTTCCAGAAAATATGAGAGGAACACCACCTGAGTATGTTGGGTTCCCAATTTTCAGAAATAGTTATAATAAGTTATGTTCAAGATAAACCCTTCATTTTTCGAGGAAGAGATTCCTAACCATGAGAGGGAGACTCTCCAAGAAAGAGTTATGCACAATCTCTCATAGTGACTTGATTATAGACTAGTTTAGTAGAGTGAACTTGTACGACTTGCCACGAGTCACTATTTCGACTTTTGGCTCTGAAAAATATATACAAGAAACTACAGTCCATCCTCTTTCTGTACATTCTTACAGAATTTCAATCCAATGCTCAGAAAGAAAGTGATGACGATTTTCCCCAGGTCACCTGTTTGGAATGTAATTCAGGAGTCTGCAAAAAATAACAACTTCCTCAAATCATATCCCCGCAAATATAGTGCGGAAAGCTCTGAAATTTGGACTCGATATTCAGCGCAATTTCTTCTCAAATGTGTTTTTTTTAGCTTCTAAAACATCGCAGAAAAAAATTATAACGAAAATTCCACAATGGCCTATTTGGAGCAGCGAAACCCTAGAATCCAAAGCCCTAATACCAAATGTTATGAAACCAGCTCAAGATAGAAAAGATAGATCAACACCTTAGAATTCAACCTCTTCGAGGGGGAAACCTCCTTTACATTACATAAACGAACAATTCTTGTATGATACAAATGACAAAACCTCCTTTCTATATATAGGAGTCTAAGGAGTCACAATATAACCTAGCCGACCTAACAATAATAATATAAAGCCACAAAAATAACAATAGAGGGATTCTATGGGGTAGAGTAATAAAAATATGGGGACAATAGGGGCACAACAATATTAATAAGGGATACAACTACAATAGTAATGGAGTAATCACTAGTATTATAGGGACCTACCAATTAACAAGAGGGTGTGGGAAAGTTAGGAAATCTAAATAAAATAAATAGGGAATCCAGTGGGAGATAAAGGTTGGACTTGTATGAATAATTATTTAACCAATATGGTAGGATGTTTCTAATGGTATAAGGTGTAGTGGGAGAGGAATACTAGGCCTGTATGAATATTTTTTCAGCTAGTATGGTAGGACATCGCTAATGGTAGGAGGTGACCAATAAATACTGATTTTATTATTATAGGGAAGGAGCAAAAGCTTGGGGGAACTATTGTGTTAATGGCTCATTAGTTGCAAGGAGTGTGATTTCTCCTATTGTATTTTCAAGGGACTCAGGTAAGTATCATGTATGAGTTATTCTATCTACATTTCTATGTGGAAAGCCAAAAATGATTTATGAAGATAAATGGAAACAAATAATGGTTGATATTTAATGTGTATAATACTTGCATGGGAATCTGGTAACGTCATATAAAAGAAAAGTAGAATATTCTGGTTATATATAGTGACTGATTTATGTAAGCATTTGTTTAACTAAGAACTTAGAATCTTATATATGAATAGAACATCATAAATGTTTATGCCAAGGTTAATAGGGTGAGGGTAATCTGGGCACAAAGACCCTAGGACACCTAATTAATGTGTGTCAAGAGACAATTCCCTCAAAAGATTAAAAAATAAATAAATCAAAAACTCAGAAGTCAGAAGTGACGAACGTTATCTTTTGTATATAGAAAGTCTTTGTAACTAATTTTATGAGAGATTGTTTGTGGTTAATTTTATGTGTTCAATGTTAAATATATAAAATAATAATGAGAAGGGAAAACTATGATGATAGAAAGAAGAATTAATACCTCAAAGGTAATGCTTTTGCATCATAATGTACGAGTAAAGTAACATTATAACTTACATTACCTCAATGGCTAACTATTCGAGCACTATGATCAATATAGAATTTAAATACAATTTCATTGAAAAATTTTAAGCACACATGGAATGTGGACAACAAAATAGGATAAACATGAGTCCATTTATATTAACAAATGTGTACATTTATATTACATTCTCGTGACCCTTGGTCTTCATATGCCAAGTGGTCACTTGGACTCTAGTGGATGTTCACATTCTACAGTAACCCTTAATGGATTAGGTTTCTAACATTCCTCCCCTTAATTCTAAGGGGTATATACGAGACCAAGAAGAGAGATACGATACAAAAATACAACAATACATGGCAAAAATAAGTTGAATGTGTTCTTTGAGATGATAACCTAAGGTGGGACAACTCGAGGTCTTAACTGACGGTTTTTTGAGGATGACCACCAACACTAGAACGATTAGCGTAGTTCTCAAAACTCTTCCAAATATGGAAAGAAGTTGATGTATTATACAAGAGGAAGTTCTCCTTAATGTTTTGAAGAGGAAGACCTTCAACCTGGAAAAGGGAGGTTTGCAACATACGATGGTTTAAGGAAGGCCACCAGCAAAAGGAACGCTTAGCGTGATTCCTCGAACTCTTCCAAATATGGCAAGAAGTTGGAGTCTTCTATTAGACAAAGTGTTCCTAATGCTTTGTATATGGAGACCTTAAACCCAAATAAGGGAGTTCTATAACCTGAGGTGGTTTAAGGAAGGCCACCAACCAAAGACATGCTTATGGGCTTCTCTGTCTCTAGATAAAACTCTAAATCTGGGTATGGATGACTTTGATTGTAGGCTCAGGTAGCAGGTTCAGGTTGTGGATCAAACATGCTTGATGTAGTTTTGAAACTTATCGATGACCATCAATTCCCCCCTATCAGATATAAGGTGATATGATGGAGAAAAATTGACTGCAAGACTTTTTCATACTCTAGATGAAATTCTGGCATATGACTGAAATATCTTCTTGCCTATTAAAGCCCATTGCCAAGAATTGATCCATCAAAGGTGAATCCTTGTTCTTGCAGGAAGCTTATTTTTTAAGAATTTTTTTAAAGAATGAGTGTGCTGACAACAATGCTTGCATGGATGAAGATCAAAACCATGATCTTTCACATGGCTAACTCAGTCACAATGTTGACCTTTGACAAGTTTTGGTTGCGAATGTGGAGGAGAAAATTTTGGAATAGGTGAAGGTGAGCTATCATGAAGAAATTTGACACTCTGAAATTTGATGGGCTTTGAGTAATCTAGAATATGAAAGAACACCTCCTTATCATATCCAAGACTTGTTTTGTGCTTGTGGCTGTAAAGATCTCCCAAAGGTCTGATGATTGCTTGGGAAGTGTAGGCTAAATTTCCACACATGTATTCCCATTTTCCTCTGAAATGGGCACTTCATCTTAATCAACCTCAACTTTACTGACTTAATGACTTATTGGCTGCTAATAGGATCATGTTTCAAAGTTACATAAGGAATTTTCCTGATCAAAAATAAGTTTAGAAGGATGTATTTTTGGTTGTAACTCCTCTCGTTATAGATGAGATTCAAGTTGCAGAAAATCAATATGTTGTTGTGCATTTAGCAGAGATGTTTGAATATATGTTAGGATGTCTTTGTTGACTTTAATTGTGATTTCGGTAGTTGAAATGATTAGAGTTCTCAATACTCTAATAAATTACCAATCTTAGCCATTTAAAATTTTCAAAAAAAGGTCTATTGCAACTCCATCTTATTTTTCAAGAGTACTAGTTAATGCATTCTTTTTAGAGCAAAAATATTCAAGCATAGACTGGGGGTAGAAATTGGTTTTGGGAGGCCAATTTACACCATCAAATGAAACCAGTTTTGGCATGTCTATTTACATGATCAAATGAAGTTGTAACCCTTTGAGCAAAGTCTTGATAATTATCAAAATTCGGTAAAAATAAGAATAAGAGGTAACACCCATATTATGATTGCGTAGCACTATTCATACTAATAGCTAAACACATTCTTGTTGCCATTGTCACTCACTCACAATGTCCTATTCAACTATTAATGCTCAAATGTTCATTATATTATTCAATATTCATAACTACTATTGCAATGAACATCAATAAATTTACACTGTAATAACACCTTACAGTTCCCAAGATTTCATCCATTCTTAACACATAAAACTTCACATAATAGGTCAGAGCTTCATGTTCCTAAATGAGCTTGAGCCACTAAACATTACGTGATTTGAGAGACTGGATTTGGACACAAAGTTTTAATTGAGCATTGATGGAGAGAAAAAAGTTCAAGCACTGATCAACTATTTTGCTGAGTGTTGATGCACTATTAGAGTTATTAAGAGTGTCGATGGAAACAAAATTTCCAAATACAAATTTCTAGTTGATCACCTAAGGCCAAGTTCTTGTCTGGATGTTGATGGTGAGATGTTGACGGGAATAATTCCTACAGTATCAGGATACACAAGATGCTTCTAGAAGATTCAACATCGATAGCTCACATTTAAACACAATATATTCCCCATTACAGTGCCAATAATTATCCAATGATACATTTACTCGATCATGTTCACTACTCCAACATTCACTCCTCTCCATGTGTTCCTCCATGCTTGAGCACTCATCGTCATCCCTTGCATCGACATTTAAATAATTGTCTCTAGTTGTAAATGTTATTCGATGGGATAGTCATTACCAATAAAGCTATTGTTGACTTATAATTTCATATGCTCTAACACTCCTCTTTCACTTCAACTAAACATGACTTTGCAAACAGATTGTTCTAGCGTATTTAAGCTACACAAGTAGTGGGAAGATTCATCGCTCTTACATCTTCATTAAGAATATTTCTATGCAAACCAAACATAATGCTAGAGATTTTCCCTAATTCAACACATAAAATGAATTTTGCAAGGCCACAAAACTTGTAGGATGTAACGACCATTATCTATGAATTCAATTGAAATATTCTCCAAACACTTGCAAGATATTTGGATTGGCTCCTTGCAGGTTGAAGCATCCCTTCTAATTGTTTTTTATTTTCTGAACCACTGTGATAAACATGGGATTTAATCACACCAATTCACTAAAAATTGACTATGCCTAGAGTTTTAACACATCATTCCAAGGGTTCTACCCACTAAATTAATCATAGCTCAATGTGCATACCTATTCAACCTTAATCGATGCATAACACAAAGGACTCACAACTTCATCACTACATTCTTTGAGGCCTGATAGCATTTAATGGATACAGTACACTCAACTGACCAATTCACTAATGTATTGAGACTTTGCACACAAGATATTAATTGATGCATAGAGAATGAGGATTGAGTGTGTACATTGTCTAAAATCAAAATCAATTTTAGTTATCCCTACCTTAGTCGCATAGAGAGGAAACAAACAAATTCTTAACAGAGGATAAATTAATGGAGTGTTATGAGGTAATGGAAAACTTAAGAAATGAAAGGACTGAGCTTATGCCAGGATTGATAATTATTGCAAGTGCTCAATCGAATTGATATGTCATCATTGGCATTTCTTAGAGCTACTCAAAACTGGGTAAATATAAAGTTTATGCAAGAATGACCTAAAATGGTGCACAAAGGGTCAAATATTCAACGGTTGAATGGCATAGAACCAAGTTTTAAAAACACCACAAATATAATGGTGGGAAAAGGCCACACATCTGGATTTGATACCATGTTAAACACACATGGAATGTGGATAACCAAATATGATAAACGTGAATCCATTTCTATTAACAAATATGTACATTTATATTACATTATTGTGACCCTTGGTCTTCATATTCCAAGTGGTCCCTTGGACTTTGGTGAATGTTCACATTCAACACCAACCTTTATAAGATTAGGTGTCCAACAAAAGGAAAATGTAAATGCAGTCTAGATTAAGGAAGTTTCCTCAAGAGAGACAACCATAGACTCAAAAGAAAAACAGGAAAAAATTATAAGAACAAAAGGTGATTTTCATCATAGTTTAAAGGTATGAAATGTTATAACAAGATTGGAAACGCTTAAAAAAAGTATAAATTCTAGTCAAAGTAGACCATAATAGTAAAATTATAAACAAAAATTAATAGAAGTGTAATTGTCACCTCCCACATTTACCCACTTGTACCAATTTATATGGGATAAACATGAGTTGGGGGTCACTATGATAAGACTCAACCTCCTATATGAACTTAAGGAAATTGAGTCAAAAACTTAAAACCTTACTAACTTCCCTCATGTGGTACAAGACCTCCAAGAGAAACCCAAACCCTATAGGTGTCTAACCCCTGAGATAACTCTTGTTTTCACTGATCTATAGCCTCATTCTCTCCCTTTCCAAGGCAAGCAAGTGACTGTATCCCTCTAGTCGCACTAATAAGCCCACCTCCATGTGATTGTGGACTTTTCCTGTCAGTTTTATGCCAGCGACCCCAAATTCTGATCTACCTTTTTAGGATCAAGACTCAGGCCTCTGCCCAGAACTCAATGAAACTTCAAGAAATGAAAAATGAAATAGAAATAAGGCTTATAATCCAAAACTTGAACTGGAACTTTACTTGAATCCTCCCAACTGGAACTGACATTCCATTCAACATATGGTAAACATTCAACCTATAGGTCATGAATGCATAACTAAACATAAGGATCAAAAAACTTATCTGAGGTTAAACAAGAAGGACTAATGCCTTCTCACAATACCTGCCATAACACCAATTAGATCATGCATTTATTAATTAGACATTCATTAATGGAAATGTGTTAAGAGACATTCTTAGATCTATCAATTAACCATGCTTACAACCAACATATAACCAGATAAATAAAAATGATATATAAACCATTGAAACCACAAATTTACTAGTACAGTTACTCATCAGGAACTTAGGTCTTATTAACCATATCAAAAATCTAACCGAGTCAGGGACTTCCATTTACCACCCGACCATAGATTAGGTTGAACCAAATATTTCTTTCAACCAATCACTTTCCATATTCCAAGCATGAATGTGGGATCTCGTGGGATAAACCAATCCATAAACAACCAAGGGAATCTAGAGGTTAAACCACCTCCACCCTCACCATATTGTGATCTCACCTAAACTAGTCCCGAGATTAGAAAACCAAATCGAGCTTGGATGCCTCAGAATTCCTTCAGCATCCCTTGAGTAATTTTCCTATCTCCACCCACCTGTTGAGGGCTTCTCAAAGAAAACCATTTCCATCCCCAACCCTTGGGATTTTGCCAAGGCTACCTCACCCAGATCTAAAACCTTTCGGCAATCAAAATCTCATTCGAGAAAGATTCCCGTCATACCATGGCTATCCATAAATGGAAAGACAAGGCTAAAACCATTGTCATATGCACTAGCCTCTCCTCAATCCAAGGGTTGTCTCTAGGAGCTACAACAATTTATATGATAAACTTAGTAAATGCAGTTTCTTTCCGAAAAAGGTTCATTATTTGGGGCATGTGGTTTCCAATGAAGGCATAATATTGGATATGGAAAGTATTAGAGGTATCATGGAATGTGAAACTCCTAGGAATGTGGATGAGTTTAGATCATTTATGGATTAACAGGTTATGAAAATAGGTTTATCAAGAACCTCTTGTTGATTTCCTATCCTATTACATCTCCAAGAGTTTCATTTGTTAAAGAAACCTATAGGTATTTCAACTGTCTGAGATAGTGCTGAAAAAAATATTCCATCTTTTGCAACTAAGCTTACAATTTCATCTTAGGGGTTGTCACCTCATTGATCTATTAATCCTAATGAAGATTGAAAAAGAGTCAACACACTCTTATGAAAAAACCAAATTTCCAAAGTATTGAAATAGTTGATGATTCTTATTTTGTAGGGTGTATTGGAAACAAATTTGTGTGGGAGTGCCCAGATTCATCACCAGATAGGCCTACATTGAATGTGTCCTCATTAAAGAGAAAAATTTTCTTCTGTGGATGGCCAAAATAGGCATGAGAGAGTAGATGGCATTAGTTCAGGAGTTGTGGTAGAAGCCAAAGCCACTAGCTTGTTTGTTCATATAGGAGGTACAATTGTTTCCTCATCTAGTCCAACTAAAAGAGACACATTTTGGCAGTGCAAAGCTAATACTAGTAGAGCACCTTCTATGCATGCTGATTATTATGTTGCAAGAGAGAGAAACAATGATGGTATGAGTAGAAAATCCAATGTTGTTAATGTTTAGTGTGGAGGGTCTATTGTTGGTATGCTGTCATCTATTCATGTGGATGAATTTATGGCTAGAAGATAGGAATGCCAACATCCAGTAACTTTAGCTGGTGGAGACTTGCAAAAACCTGTGTAAACACTACCACCTAAGACTGAGATCAGTGTTGTTAAAAATAATAAATCTAGAGAATTGAAGTCTTACCTTGAAGATGACTTTCAGGAAATCAATATTAAGTTGGAACATGTTTCTGAATCAAAATACTTGTTGTAGTTCCCATAGTCTTATGACTTTATTCCATATGCACTTGTGCACTTACCTGGAAATAATTCACTTGAGTCTCGTGTTGATGATGCAAAACACAACCCTGCTAGTTCTCCACATTTTATTCTGGTGAGCAAGGACATAAAAATTGACATTGTTGAAGGTGTTAATTCTATAGGCCCAATTTCTAGGGACCTTGTTACACAACCTGAGGGTGGTGTTGTCAGACATGAAAGCCTTACTAGAGAAAAAGGAAAAGGAAAGAAAAGTCCAAGCAGAGAAACATAATTCCCTTGAGAGAAATTTGATAATAGAATAACAAATTTGATGTTCATAACATCTACTTCTATGTGACACCTATTAGATCTTAACCACCAGAGATGACAATACCATTTCCTGATCAAATATCTATATTAGGAGTTTTTCAAGCAGAAGAATAGGGGACTATGCCTTTCCCTATTCTTCATCACAGATCCACTCAACCAAATGTTGGGCTTGGCCTGATGTTAGCTGTAACCTATCCCCACTTTGAATAGAAAGGTCATTTACATGCACCACCACTTCCACCTTTGTGACCACCTCCAACATTTCCTTTTCGTGTAACACCTCAAGTGGTGGAAGCCAGTCCTAGTGATGCATCTTCTTACATACATTCCACAAGTTATTTTCAACCTCCCATTTCTTCAGGTTCACCTTTCCAAACATTTGACTCTACTACAAATAGTGCAATTCCACCATTTCCTGGAAGAGATCAAAAATGGTCTTCTACAAAATATTACTATATTGAAGGGGAAGGTAACAACATAAATATCGATGTGGTGCCACAATTACCTCCATCCACTACTCATTCTCTCTTATAGGTTCCTCTTCATCCACCTTCACATGTACAGTTCCATCCAGGACAACAATGACCAACTATTTATGGTTTCATTACACCAACCACCCCTCCTCAGCCTCCTTTTGATACTTCAACGAGTCCATGGGCTAGTGTCTCAACTACTACTAGAATTTTTTATGAGACCATTGTTTCACCAATACCTTCTCCACCTCTTCCTCCCACACCTGCACCATTTTTAGCCCCATGGCCCCTAAGTTGTGCAAACATCTGCACAAAAATCAATTGTGCATCTTGTATCTGGTATGTATTTTTATCCTACCCCTGCTATCTCACTACGTCCATCAACATCCTCTGGTGATAAGCTATTTGGAATATTTTCTACTTCCAGTGTTTTTCAAATTTTTGTCTCTCAGTATCATCCTTTACCTCTTTCTTTTTTACCTCCTTTACCTCCTAGTAGGCCAATGACATTGCTAGGAAACCTTCCTGGCAGTGTATTAGCTCAACAATAGGGACTTAACCAACAAACTCATCCCCAAAATGTTCAGGCAATGTAGCCACCTCTGCAAAATCCTCTAATGATAAGTTATTTAGAAGCTTTTCTACTTCCACTGTTTGTCAAAGTTCTGTCTCTCAGTATCATCCTTTACCTCTTGCTTTTGTACCACCTTTACCTCCTAGTAGGCCAACAACATTTCCAGGAAACCTTCCTGGTAGTATCTTAGCTCAACAATAGGGACTTAACCAACAAACTCATCCCCAACATGTTCAGCCAGTGCAACCACCTCTGCAACCATGATAGCCTCCTTAACCACCACAACCACCCCAACCACCTCCACCTCAGCCTCATTAGTATGCATCGCACCTGGATAGTGTAGAAGTCAGTATGCATCGCACCCTGACAGTGGAGCAGTTAGTATGGT
>Ga0115844_100206_pt1 | contig 15073 bp, 4 predicted proteins | sample InSIn1gowninarea_FD_83858 | JGI IMG/M metagenome (GOLD analysis project Ga0115844, IMG submission 83858) | reverse complement strand
GTATAAGAGACAGGCGCAGAGCTATGAAATGATTCAAAAGCTCACTAGTAGTCGCTTAAGGCAAGAGGGAGGCACTGCGAGCCAAACCCATGTTGCGAGTAGCTTCTCTTTTTCTCAGTGAGTCGGATGAATCGATGGTTCCAAACCTTCCCTCACTCCGCTCGTTAGCTAGAACAATTAGAGTAGGCGAGGTTCTGAATGCAGCCGTTCAGTAGGGGCTTCCTAGAGGACTCAAAGTAGGCTAAAAAAGAGCCCTCCTGCCTGAAACACTACCGCTTCGTTCAGTCGGTATATTCGTATATCCCCTTGCCTGAGCAATGAACGTAGTTTACGATGGGTGTTGGGTCTTCCTGTAGCTTCTGTCTTTTCAGCTGCTTTATCGAAAGAAGCCACTCGTGTAACGGCCTAATTAAGAGAAAGCCGCGAAGGCTTGTCTGAATACTAAGTTGCCTGCCTGAACCCGTTATTGCCGTTTTCTTATAGTCTCACTCCGTCGTCGGGCAGTCGGATCAATGCCTGTTTCAAGTTCCTTATCACCCATATGCCTATTTTTCAAGAAGAAGGGCTTAGCCTTTAGAGCGAGGATTGGGCGAACTTAAATCAGAATACCTTTCGCTTCTTCTGTCAGCTAATTCAACAATGTCAGCTATAGCCCTTAGGCTTGGGCTAGGAACCAGAGAACGGAGAAGATCTAAAAGAATTAGCTCGGGTTCAAAATGAAAAAAGCAGAGACTGTTCATTTGACCTTACACTCTTGATGGTTGAAAGTTCACAAGACATGTGAACATGACTTATCTTATAGAAATGCGAGGATTTGATAGGTATGAGGAGCGAAACCGAGTTTACGAGGTGTAGCCGATAGTTGATTCCGAATTGAATGAAGTAAAAGAGAAGTTGCCTCTCCCGCAGCAGTTAGCTCTTTTCCCGGAGCTGAGGGTATGAAAGATTTTCAAGTTGCAGCTCTTGGTGCTTTGGCATTTGCAATAGGAAGTTGATTAGGGGCATGCCTTAAGGAAACGAGTCACTCTCGCGGGTATCTCAGATAGAGATGTAGCCTCTGTCGCTGCATAAACATAAAGAAGAGTTAGATTTATAGTCAATCCACCTGCTCCGGGTCACGCACGAAGGGTAGAACAAAGGAAGCTAAAGGCTTTCCTCTCACTACTCTTTCCACGGTAAAGTCAGCATCTTCTTACCCCGAGCAGCAAGGATTTCTTCCTCTCTGCGTCCGCAGAATTGACTCTTTTGGAGTAAGATTCGGAGACGATAAGCTCAATCCGGCTCCAAGGAAAGAGTAATCTTATCTTGACTACGCCCTAGAAGCCAGAACTCTTAACGACGCAAGGAATAGCAATCTTTTTCCCTTTTACCGACTCAATTACCCTTTACTTCATTTAGAAACTACACTTTGAAGAGAGGGTTTGCTTGCTCTGGTGCTGGGATTTTATTACTTGAAGTTCTCACTACCGCTTGTTCAAATAGGTCCTTCCAGAAGCCTTTTGAGATTGGCCATAAGCCCCTGTGCCCGGGAGCCTTGTGATCATAGCCTTGCCCGATGCGGACAAGCGACTTCGTACCTTCCTCACCTTCTGATGTCAGGTGAGCCATCCTTCCTTCTCCTTCGTCGATTATTCAATAAAGAACGTATCAGGCGATTCAAATCCCTCTTCAAATGAAAGACAGAGAGTATCAGGTAGTTGGTTAGGTCAAGGCTGACCAAAATGAATCAATGAAAATAGATGTTAACATATATAAGATCAAGGGCCGGCCATCCTCCTATCCCTGAGCCCGGGAAATCTCTAGGGCGGTAGAGGATGCGTAAGCAGGCTCGACCATAAGGGAGAGGGCAATCTCACTGTCATCTCCCTTACGGTCAAGCGGCACCTTGCCCTCAGAAGCGCAAGCCCTCCGGACCTTGTGGGTCGAGATTTCAAGGCATGTAGCGTATATAATATCATCAGAAAAAAGATCTATTATATACGCTACATGGCATAAGGCCTTTCAATCTCTCCTTTAGGGACGAAGTCACTCACTCATTCCGATGCCCACCACCCAATAAGCATCAAGGAAGGCACACTCGACTGCTAAGGAGAGGCCCGGTAGGGTGAGGTACGTTAAGTGACTCGACTAACAGGACCCTTTAGGGGGCTCGACTGATAAGGATGCGCAAGCAGGCTCGACTGATAAGGCCGCCATCACCCTTTAGGGGGCTCGACCATAAGCCCCCCCCACCCAATAAGTAAATTGAAGAGGAGAGGTACGTTAGTGACTCGACCAGCGGGAGAGGTACGTTAGTGACTCGACTGATAAGGAGAGGAACGAGCAACGGACGGAAACAGATCCTCAGAGATGGTTTGGTCCAACGGACGGACGGAACGGTACGGAACCATGTGAGGAATGAAATAATATGCATTACATACGTGAATTCACAAGAATGAAAGAGGTAGAAGCAATAATATCATAGATAATTTCATATATAATGAATAGCTGAAAGACCTTAGCGATCGAATGACTCGTTATTCAATCTATAATATAACTAAACTAACTCTCTTATATAAATAGAAGGAAGGTAAGAAAGGAAGGAGAAGTAGCCTACTTACTCACTCATTCATATGGGTTGATAAGCGTCCTTGCTGATAGGGACACGGAGAATGATGAAATGGTTGTAACGCCCTATTTCCAGCCAGGAAATTGGGATCAGCTGGTCTTCGATAACGTAATTACATATATAATAGCAACATTGTCTGCTAAAGCGTAATTACATATATAAAGAATTACCAGCAGCACGATCTCCAAAGAGTTTGAGGGGAAGAGGTAGCCGAGACAAAGAAAGAGCTAGGACAGCAGAAGTAAGGGTGGCAGCACCTCGCCCAGCAGCATCTACACGTTTCCGCAAATCACACATCCAATGCTAGGGACCCATCCGAACCTAGCAACTCACACCTACCCGTCCAATCCTAGGACCCGTCCAGTAGTGCATCCAACCAACCGAAGCAATCCACTCGTAGCACATCCAACCGCGAGAAAACCTACCTATCCAATGCCTAGGGCCAGGAACCGCCCCGATAAAGCACAGAGGTAGCTATAAAGAAAGACAGTTGATCACCCAGCATCCCGACCAACGTCACTTCCTGTACTAGCTTACCTTCGCTCTCAGCCCCAGGTCCAGCAAAAGGGAATTATGTTTAAGCAGCACCAGTCGTAGTAGATCCAGATCCAGAGCGAGCCGAAGATTCATACCAATAGCCGTAAGCAGCAAAAGTCGATCCAGCCCCTCTTCAATTTACTTATTGGGTGGGGGGGCTTTTGGTCGAGTCTGCTTACGCATCCTTATTAGTCGCTTACGCACCCTTGAAATGGTTCAGTATATAAAGATTCTTACGTTCGTGAACGAGATTCTGTCTTTCGAGATCGAGACCCATAAGCAAAGGTGAAGGTCACTAAGGCATCAGGAAAAGCATAAGCTAAGGCAGCTTCAGGACCAGGTGGTGAAGAACCAGTATTAGATCCAGTAGAAGTCTATTTTCATTAAGCAACAGTCGATTGAGCAGTTTCTTCTGTTAAAGACGCATAATTCATCCTTTATTTATGTGCATGCCCCACCTGCAGGAATACTTAACCAGTAGAGTAGCCAGGGACATTCTGAAGTAGTACTTACTCCGATAGTAGGTGGGTCCATATTAAGGAAGGTAAGGTTAGGGCTTGCTCCGAGAATGTCATGCCCAAGAGCGTAAGATGTTTGGGCTTAGGGTGAAAAATAGAAAATGCATTGGGTAAGGGCCGGGTTGAGTCCTGTCACTAGCGGGTCCTTGCATCCCTAACGCTGAAATATGGACGTACTTATTCCATAGTTTATTTCATTTATAAATCTGTGAACGAAGAAGGAGATGCCTAGCCATAATCACCATATTTCTTTCTACCCCATCCTTGGCCGCTTTTCCTTTGATCGGCTGAACCACCACTATCTATGTGACTCAAAACCCGAAAGTCCGACCACTCCCCCGGCTAGAGACAGAAGCACCAATACGAGCATCAGTAAGTGGGTAAGAGCATGCTTAGGGCAGATTAGGAGGATAGTCAGGTGGACCAAACCATACCGATTGTGTGGAATCTAAGCCTTGAAACCCAGAATCGTAGGAGTCGTATGAGCTTGGTCAACTAGTGAATACTGATTTGAACCATACCGATAGTGGGCCATAGAGAAGACTTACCTCAATGCCCGGGGTGTATAAGATTGGACGCCCAAGATAAGTTAACTCACCTTAGATTGAGATGCAGCGGAGGAGCCTCAGAATCGTATCATTGGTAAATAAACATGCGCGTATATATAAGTCCTAGAAGGGTCCCGGCTGGATCAAAGGAGAAGCATTCTCGATCTGCACTACCCACTTAATGATAAACAGCCCTGGACGAGTCAAGTGAATTCAATTGGTTACCTCTATATGCCACTCCCATTATTGCGTACTACCTCGATGCTTAAACGGAGTGGGACGAACTGCCCTTAACCTTAGAACTTACTTCGAGGGGAAAAAGATGGATTCTTAGTAAGAACTGATGTACTTTCCCCCTGCCCTTGACTAGCATATGTCGACTTGCTTAGCTTCTTTGCCTGTCAACTTCCCAAGGACTATTGACGTCCCGCCCTTTTCCATTAAGCGTGTAAGTATCAGTCAGACCCTGTCCCTTGGATATAGTTTGATCTCGCAGATGTTATTATTGGATAAGCAACTGTATTATAAAGATATTCTACGAGAAACTAGGTAATCGGCTTAGTGCACTACTCAATGAAGTGTCTAAGAGTTGCAGGTTCAAATCCTGTCCATCTCAGCCTTAAAGCAAGGCACTTATAGATACTATTAGCCCCGAAGACGTAGAGATTGATTACTGAATCCTAAGCTATTGATGAATGCTAAGCTATCGGTGTTTTATGATGGATACCAACCACCTTGAACTGGAAACTGCTACGGGGGAAAAGCCCAAATGCATTGGGTCTACTACAGGCATTATGCAAATATTATTCCCCCGATCTATCGGTCTTAGTACCTCTTTGCGAGCTCTTGCATTCATAGTGGTTGGAATTTCACCAAATCACCCGAAGCTAACGAGCATGCTTATTACGCCCAGCAAGAGGTGAGCAATTGGCTAACCTTAGAGAATGGAATGATTCGATAAAGAACAGTCGAATGCATTGAGTCCACACGGCGTTTGCCAATTTCATTCCCCGGTCTACCCGGCTCAGTATTTCTAAGTTCTCCCATTCCTAGGTTTGCCCCCTTAATTTACCTCTATAGGAGCCCCCTAAAATACCTTTATAGGAGGAGATCGAAACCGAATGTCAGTGTAATCAGCCTTTTTTGGTCCATTTCATTCTACTCCATTCAAATCTATTAAAGCATTACTCTATCTCTATAAGGATCAAATCTGAGCGTAACCCTTGTACTGGAGATCCCCGATACATAACGCTGTGGGTGCATTGGGTATGGGCGTTTGCCAACTTCATTCCCCGATCTACCATAGCTAGTACGTCTCAGTGGTATCTCCATTCATGGGTCTGCTCTTACTACTATTTAGAGTGCTACGAGAAACAAGTCAGCGCAAGCAGCGCTTTTTCCTGCCTTCATTGACTCTTGTTGAACTCCTCACATATCGAGCTGAGCATTACTTTAGTATATTAGGTTGTATTCGGTTGGCATAAAATCTATTATTACTTTTTGATTGGATATTGACAGATGGGTGAGGATTCTGTGCAATTAGACTAGTTTCGAGCAAAAACTCAGTTTAGATGTACTGGGTACTGTAGGAATTATCACCTTGAAAAGGGAGGATTCAGCAGGAACAAGGCTAATCTCTACACTCACAGGGAAAGACCCTACTAAAACATGATAGATTATAAGTACTATTACTATTCTGATTGCTACTAGTATTTGTATTATGTCTACTATAGGAATGATTACCTACATGACTATTTATAGAGCATATTAACTTACTACTGGGATTGAGACTTGTACGCCTTTCTCGTGAATATTTGTCCTGTAAACCCCGAGAACTTGAACTAATCGTAAGGGAGGGCTACACTTACTTTTGGTTAAGGCTTGCTTATTTCCTCAGGTTATTTATTGCTCACCCATCAGGGTGAGGAGAGCAAGGAGGCGCAAGCAAGTCTCTCAATTGTAGGGAGAGGAAATCACCCGTATGGATTAGGCAGTTATTCCCGGGGGGGGGGGGGATGTTTGTTGAGCGGAGCGAGCCCCCCGATAAGCCAGCCCTCCTGGAGGAGTGCGTTAACATATATAATAGGGTTAGTTACTGAATAAGGGAAGCCAGTAACGATCCGACCGACCGACCCACTGAGACCGGCTGACTGAGACTGGCCGACTAAGACCAACTGAGACCAACTGATATCGATATCGACTGATACCGACCAACTGAGACCAACTGATACCGATACTGACTGATACTGAACGACTATCCCATCCAGACCCGGAGATAGCTTCTGACCAATGTGATTGAGGAGAGACCGAATCCAAACCTTTTCAGACTTGATTTCAGGTGTTCCTCTCCTCTCCCTCTCCTTATCAGTCGAGCACCTAAAGGTCCTTATGGTCGAGCACCTAAAGGTCCTTATCAGTCGAGCCCCTCACCATCGGAATAGTGAGTGACCCCTAAAGAATATAGGGTGAGGTAACGAACGCTCGACCCCCGCCATCGCCCTCCGGTCCTTGATGCTTATTGGGTGGGGGGCGGTGGTCGAGCCTGCTTGCGCATCCTCATCCTTTTCTCCTTTTTCATGGGCAAGTGAAGGCATATTAGTATTTATACATTGCGCTTCTACCTCTTTCCGGTCCCAGACAGATCACTTCCCCTTCTTCCTGCAAGTCTCAGTCAGATCCTAACCCGAATGAACAGCTTCCCATCCATTGAGATAGTCTCAGGCAGAGTCCCGCCCAGAAGAAAGATCGGTAACCTATTGGATTCAGACAGCGAATTGAAATCGGGAGATCGCCAGATGGAATTCGACCATCACGAACACAGGTTCCTCCATGTCGTCCGATAAAACCCAGATCTGAAATACCCTCCTTCCATTGCTCAATCCAGCCTTTACGGTTCCCAGATCTCCACACATGGGCGAGTTGTACCTCCAACCGATCGGCTACCCGACCACCCTACTTTTATCTAGCCTTCATCACAGCGGAGTAATCCCGAGGGGCTTCCCGGGAGAGCGATTAGGTGCTCCTTTTCCTTTTGAACAGTTCAGGACCTTGCCGGATTTATGCCTGTGGAAAGCTGTCAAAATCTCTTTCGAGCCAGCAGCTTCATCTCTTCCTTGCACTAGGAAGCGCAAGCCCCTCCGGGACCTTGGATTTCCTTGGATTCGAATCTGCACTTCCTGGTCTACCGTAAAAGGTCCCTACATCTGCCTTGGGATATGGAGATTCCTTTCTCCTTCAGCTGGTAGATCCCCTTGTCCTTGGCGCCACCAACCCTAATTTGAGGCGAGCTAGGAATTGAGAAATAAGAAGTACCCGTGGTTATTTCTCCTCCTCTTACCCCAACATCCCCTACCTACGGACCCATCCCCAGACGAATGTCGGTTGAGGAAAAGTCAGTCCTAGATGCTTATTGGGTGGGGGGCGATGGTCGAGCAAGAAATTGATTTGACTTATTGGGTGGGGGGGGCGTTGGTCGAGCCATGCGTTAGCATCCTCTCCTCTCCTCTCCTCTCCTCTCCTTATCAGTCGAGCCCCCTAAAGGGTTAGGGTTTACTTATTGGGTGGGGGGGTCTCGATGGCGGCCTTAACAGTCGAGCACCTAAAGGTCCTTTTGGTCGAGCACCTAAAGGTCCTTATCAGTCGAGCCTGCTTACGCATCCTTAACAGTCGAGCCTGCTTACGCATCCTTATGGTCGAGCCGATGGCGGCCTTATTAGTCGAGCGTGCTTACGCACCCTGCCGGTCCTCCTATTTTCGTGAGGGAGGGAGGTCACCTAGCTTAGAGGGTTGTTAGCAAGTGAGGCGACAAGACAAGGTGCTTATAGGGTCCCGTCAAAATATTTTAGATTGCCACTTTTTCCCCCTTTAAACGCACCTTTTTGACCTGATATGATATCAGGAAATTTTGATTTGAATAAGAATGGCTTTTGACAATGTTTCACATTTGTTGCTGGGACGCGCGCTTGCTAGCTGGGATTTAGGGAACACATGGGAGATGGTTTGAATCAACCTTCAGGATTTTCCTTGCCCCCCGGAGGGACAAGCGGCTTCGCACCTTTCAACGTTTTCCGAACACGTGAAGCAAGCTTTCATTTTGAGAATGAATACCCAGAATAAGTTTGCCTGAATAGACCTGCCCTCCAACTCCAGACAGAGTAAGATTGTTCGATCCACCCCAACTTGACGGTTTATGGCATGGGTAGCAAGGGGCTATGGTCTGCGAATGGATTCTGCAATAGTTAATGAAGAGCTCGGGGCTACGGTGGGTAAAACCCGGTTCAATCAATGAGCTTGGAAAGTGATCGGAGCTATAGAGGGAAAGTACTATACGGAATAAGGGGTCAAAGTGTGAGGATGCTCCCCCTACAATGAATGAGGATGCCCCCCCGTAGATGAAGGTCCTGATGGGTTGTTATCGAGTAGGAGGCTAGAGAAACCTAGATAAGGCTTTTAGCACCATAGATAAGGCCTTTATGAACAAGTCGTTTTTGGTCGATGAGGAAGGGAATCAGGGGGACGGTCATTTAGGAAGGAAGTCTAACTATGTCTGTTTGATTGGGTTGGTTGAGTTAGCTAGGGAGAATAGCTCTTGTGAGTAGGTCTAGTAATAAGGATAGCTAGCTTGTATGTCTGGTATGTGTGGATTGATGGGTGTGAGTATGGGGGTAAGTAGCTTGCAGTATGGCTTGTAAGTTTAGCTAGGTTGGATGGTTCGTTCATTAGAATCAGTAGAATAAGTTCATGTAGGGAGGTAGGGTGACTTGCTTGGAAGGATAGGTTGTATGTGGAGATAGCTTGTATGGTTTGTTGAGTAGAATCAGTGAAGGTAGGAAGGTAAGGTTGCTTGACTAGCTCTTGTTTCTCGCACTATCTATTGGTGTGACGATACGATACAATAGAAGCATGATTGGCTGGTGAGAAGGCTTGCTTGGATGGTTGGTTCAATCAATCATTCTCATTCTGTGGGTAAGGTTGCTTGAGTTAGGTCATGACTAGCTGGACTTTCCTATATAGAGTCTGCCTTATCGAGTCTGCCTTTATGCCTTATTAGAGTCTGCCTTATAGAGTCTGCGTTATAGAGAGTATGCCTTTATGAGAGCCTATGTTTTCCTTTCCTTAGATAGAAGGGAAGAGAGGGGGTACAATCGTTCATTTCATGGAATATGGGTAGGGGGATAACCTCATGCTTGCCTGACCTATAGAGTCTGCGAGTTCTTGCATCTTCCTGACCTTCCAGAGAGTATGCCTTTTGGGAGGTTCTTAGTGGTGGTTCACCAACCTCATGTTCCTTCCTCCCACTCCGTTGTCATGGGAGCAATCCTTGCACTCGGAAGCGCAAGACCCTCCGGACCTTCCTTTTCTTTGGGAGAATCTCATGTTGCCTGGCCTCCGGAGGACAACCTCATGGTCCTTACACGCCTTTACCGGACAAAAACTCCTTCCTGACCTTCTAGAGAGTCTCCTTCCAAAGAGTCCAGAGAGTATGCGTGACTTTCCATAGAGTACAGGTACCTTCCTGACCTTGCAGAGAGTACAGGTATCGGTGGTTCAGGAATATGAGGGATAGCGGGGTTTCGGGGATCTCCTCTCAAATTAGAATGCTTGCCTTACCTCATGCTTGCCTGACCTATAGAGTATGCGAGTTCTTTCACCTTCCTGACCTTCAACTCTCACTGTCTCATGCTGGGGAACTGGTCCTATCTCATTAACACGAAACAACCGGACAAAGGGGAACGGGTCATAAGGTCATTTGTGTACCTCTATCTGCAGGTAATGGGCATGAGCTAACAACTACCTTCTCCAGCTACACCCACTACTTAATGAACTAATGCTAGCTAGATAGGCATGGTCTAACCACTCTACATGATATCACCTCTACTAGAATAGGTAGGCATGATCTCACCTTCACTAGATAGGTATAGGTAATGGACACCCCACTACCTCATGAACTAATGCTAGCTAGGCCCCCAGCCAGGGAGATAAGGTATGAGGCTAACCTATACTCGCTAGGAAAAGCTGCTTCCTACCGGCTTATAGTCTCAACAACTAGTTGAGAGGAAGCTTTTTCAGATCGACCCGATCAACGAACCCCACCTGCTTCACCTTCACGACTTACCTTTGTACCAAACAGCCTTGTCCGGCGGCTTCCAATAGCAATCAAGAGATGGAAGAAAGAGTACCTTTACCAACCCATTCATTCTGCCTTAACAAGGAAAGGGCTTGAGATAAGGGCTTTCATTATGAAAGGGCTTTCATGATGACATGCTAAAGGGCCGGGCTTACAGAAAGGGCCTAGAGGAAAGGGCTTGAGATTGGGCTTGGAGTTACTTCCCCATGACTTGCTCTAGTTAAGGAAAGACTTGAGATGGAAGGAAAGCGAAGCCAGACCTCCATTCGTAGTCCATATCCTTATTCAAAGAAGGTAGCCAGAATATGCGGAGATCCCGGATATATTCTTTTCATAACGAGATTTCATGCGGTTATGGAAGGAAGGCGCGGATAGATGGAAGGAGAGGCTTCGTTTTCTAATAGGTCTTCCAAAGATAGAAGGATAAGCCGGCATGGAGTAAGCGAAGCCGTACTTCCATTCGTATATTTACCCACGGCGGATGGAAAGGGTCGTAGGTCAATAGATGGCTGGTCAGTTTCATCGGTCTAGGCTCAGGGTCGTGCTTATAGGCTCAGAACGGTAGGGTCTAGGCTCAAGGCATGGTTGTGGCATTGAGTTACCCGCCTCTATAGATAAGGAAGCCAGCCACCCAGTCACCCAGTCGTTCATCAGACGTGCGAACCGATCCCTGGAGCTAAGGAAGCGTATGGGTAGACTCGACCGATCTCATATCCCCTATCGGTAAAGGCAGGGCTTATGAAAGGGCTTATCGGAGTAACGAAGTGAGTGGACTTAGTGCGGTCGGTAAGCTAAGGTCTTCGGTAAGCTAGAGACCGTCTCCGAAGCTTGGTACCTTTAAGCGTGGTACCATGAAGCTACGTTACGTTATGCCGCTCCCTAACAGACGAAGAGAAGGAAGGAGATTGATTGCCCTTAGATATATATGTCTCCATCCTTATGAACCAACACCTGCTGATACAATGACATTCGGGATTTACCAGCTGATGGCATTCGGGATAGTCAATGATGGACGGATGGATGGTGAATACCGGGATAGATAGATGGATGGTGAATACCGAGAAATATGATTTCTTCTTCCTCGCTTACGTTGGCCATTGTACTGACAGCCAGCTATCGGGTTGGTCAGTGCCTCACTTGGTGTCGTACGTTGGCCATTGTACTGACGGCCAGAGGAAAGAGCTAGTCTCAGTCCCGTAAAGAAACCAATGCTGCTTCAATCAGCTACTATTGATTTTTCGGGTTGATCACTACATAATTTGACTTACCTCCTTAACTTTAGTCGGCTCGTCGAGCGGTAGCGAGTCAATCTCCTTTCGTCGAGCGGTAGCGAGTCAATCGATAGCAAGCTCATAAGCCAGCTTGTCGAGCTTCAGATGGAATTGAACTATTTAGCAACGTGTGGTTCAGAGTGAATGAAGAATGCCTAATGAGTGGGATGATGGCTACTGCTTTAACGAAAGAGCGTGGCGGTCTTCTGAAGTGCTCGTCCTTGTCCCTAATATCAATATTAGAAGGCTACGAAAGTTAGATATATTATATATGTCATTATGCTTGCCTTATGACTTGACACTTCGTATTTCACGTTCCTCCTCTCCCTCGAGCCGTTCCTCCTCACCTTCAACTTTCAGCTTTCCTCCCGCAGCGGATGATGCACTTTTCATAGGCTTTTTGACGCCCTTTTTCTCCTAAGCCATATATACACCCCGCAGCACCTTGAGACTGGGGATGGATGGGTGGGGTAGCCACTAATGAGGAGGGACTTCGTAACTCATCACTTTCTCTGTGGACGTAGTCCCACCAGGCCACGTAAACATTTCATCTGGCAAGGTAAAACCCTAGGTGGTACAACTACAGGCTACGCGTATTCATTTTCAGATTCTGCTGATTTCACAGATAACATATTCAAATGGTAAGGACGTAGAATTGGCTCCTTCCTGGGATCAACTAGCGGCATCAACACCTGAATTGAGCCCGGCATCGACACCTACCTAATTACCTACCTCCTACTGTATTGACTAGCGGGGGGAAAGAGTCCTGCCATAAAGACCTGCCTTTTTGGCCCCCTATTGTGCCTCTCCCTGCTGGGTATCGTAGTCAAACTCTCTCCTCTCACCACCAACTATGGACACCACTTTATAGCTTCTTCGCTTACGCTCTGATAAGGTTCTTTTTCTTATTCTATTTCTTTTTCAACGGAAATGACACTCTCTCTAAGTCTCAAGTGCTAGTATGGAAGTAGAGCTAGTAGTTCTTAGAGCAAATCATACTATAAGTTACATACTCTAGTAGTTCTGATAGGAAGCTAATAGTACTTACTTCTAGTAGTTCTTTCTCTACGGACTAAACTTGAACGGAAAAGGCAAGTTACCTAAGGCATGGGACTAAGACCCAGGGACTAAGACTTAGAAGCTAGTCCATACCGTAGGCAAGTGGGACTGAACTTCTCTATAGTATAGGAGTAGGAATGGCTTTATCACTCTAGTCATAGGGCTTTACTGTACAGACTATGGCTTTCTCTAGTGCTAGTACCGGAATATCGTAGGGCAAGTCTAGAAGACTAAGGCTTGAACTCGCTTAAGAAAGATCTTACTCTACTGCTAGTAAACTAAAAAAGACTACAGTCTCTAAAGCTATTACTTCTTACCTTACAAATTAAGGCTTATTCTCTTTCTTTTGACAAGAATGGACACAGCAAGAAGCTTATTCGCTAGAGCTCAGGGGAATAGTGATAAATCTCATTTCATTCTAGGCAAGTTTTCTATACTAATAGCATGTGTGGAACTACTGATAGAGCTAGAATTAGTTCTTCGCTTTAGCTCATGGAACTAAGGAGACAAAAATTCTACCTCCTTTTTCGCTAGAGCTCTTAGAAGTAAGGCTTATTGAAATGGAAAAGTGACACGTATATATATATGGTATGGCAAGACCCTATGACAATGTGACTGGCGATGAAACACTACTTACTGGTATTGGCTGACCGGCTAGCAATGACCTTATGTGGGCATTTAATGAATCCATTTCTGTGCCCAGATGATGTGGAATTCCTCGAACCCAACGAAATGAGGACCCGGAGGGACTCGACCGAGGTAGGCCCCCCACCCAATAGGTAAATATAGGTTGTGACTAAGGATGCGCAAGCACGCTCGACCACTATTTACCCACCCACCCCAATCCCCGGAGGCAAAATGTGAAATTAGGAGATTTTGAAGTATGTCCCAACCAAACAAACAAACATGTGGGTGGGATTTTCTATTCAAGTGGTGTACTTAGGGAATGGTGCTAATAATCACCTCAAATGGACAAGTGAAACGTAGATATGCGTGCGATGATATGCTATATCGTATATCGATGGCTTCTTCCCCACTGAATTATTCTCCCATTGCTTATTGCCCTTCCATAGGAGTCTCGATGGCTTATTCCTTCCATCCATTGGATTATTCCCAATGAGCGGAGTATCCTATCGCATATTTCTCATATTTGGTTGGGTGGGGGTGGGATTTTCTACTTCCTCTTTGGCTATTTCTCAATCAGTCTCCCCATTTGTTGAAACTTGGGGGTGGGATTTTCTACTTCTTCTTGGCTAGCCCTGGTAAATGCCTCCTTAAGCTGCTGTGTAGTAGTCCATGGCAATGGGTAGGGTAAGAAAGAGAGGAGAGCCCCAGTCTTCTTAGCCTTACTTAGTTCTCAAGGTGTACTTACCTTAGTTCCCCAAGGTGTAGAGAAATACGTCAGTAGCACAGGAAAACAACCAGTCGTGGAATCGTGGCGTGGGCACAGCATTTATACCTTTACCCTACTTCCATTACTTTGATTGCCTTCACCCTACCGTTTATGGAGTGCTGCCTGCTCTTACCAATCAATTCATTCAGCCAGGAATCAAAGTAGGATAGGCATGCTATGAACCCTCTACCTTCCCTTGTTACCCAACAATCTACCCACCTGAATACCTATACCCGTTATCCCTATACCACGAACTTCATGAGTCGCTTAGCTTAGTGGGGTGGGCTATATACTTTTCTTTTCGGGACGGGCGTTCAACAACACTTGCTGAAAGAATCGTACTTGGGTACCACTATTCCTATTGACCTTATGCCTACTTGCCTTTATTTCATTGTTTCCTACTCTAATCACCCCACCTGTTCTATTTACCCACTTCTCTTCTCTATATACTTCCTTACCCAACCTTTGTTATACCCCGGTAGTTGAGTTGATTAGTTTCACCGTGGGTGAGGGAATAATGCTTTATCGGATATCTGGATGTTTGGCCCGTGTCTGCTAGCTTTCGACTACCGGAAGTAGCTTTCTTAATAGAACTGGCGGAAATGATAAGTTTCCATCCTTAACCCCTTCCTTGCTGCCTTCCTGCTTCGATCTTTACTGCTGCCTTACTTCCGATGAAGACCGTGGCATAACGCTTCGCTCGACAAACCCACCTAACAGACCATCTTTACGCATGGAGACAACCCTACCTGGACACATCACACCACACCTGTTATCCCCATCGAGACACGGAACGGGACACATCTACACACCGCACGGCATGCATGGCACGGGGGGAGCACCTGTCAACAACGCCGCACACCAATGATTGATTGATTGACGGCCAACATCTTTCGGGAAGAGGTGGGGGCCTTCCTTCCTTGCTTGCCTAGGAGTTGGGGGGAGCATCGAACATCCGACCTTGCTAGTTGGTATGGTTGGATGGTAAACGCCACCTTCTCATTACTTCATT
>Ga0115844_100205_pt1 | contig 15084 bp, 9 predicted proteins | sample InSIn1gowninarea_FD_83858 | JGI IMG/M metagenome (GOLD analysis project Ga0115844, IMG submission 83858) | reverse complement strand
CCCGAATCAAATTAAGTTGGGCTCTTCAGAAAACACGGATCGGGAGTTGTCTAGTCCAACTGAAAACTTCCCCTAACGCCCGAAGATCTAAAAATCAAGACTTTCCTTGCTTCATCTTGCCTTAGATCAAACCTTTTCTTAGAAGATCGAACTTGTTGGTGAGTGAGTGAAAATGAGGTCGAATCTACTTTATATAGCCTTTCCAAGGGGTTGAATTCACTCCTTTAGGTTGACTTGAAGCTTCCAGAGCCGACTTGTACTTTGGAGGTTTCCAGGACTTTAGACTCAAAATAAATTCTTTTACAAGATATATTTTCCCAGGTAGGGTATTATAAGCATGATGTTGACTCTCTTGACTCATGACAATAAATCCTATGACCTAACAAACTCTAGAAGCAAGCATGAAGAACATGCTTTTACCTAGAAGACCATCAATAAAGAGACTAAAACCTATGCTTTAAAATGATAATTTTTTTTCTTCTTCTTTTGTTTGTTACATAGGATACATATTGTGAAATGAGTACAACAACAATTATGAAGATCGAAACTAGTTACGTTTCCAACACTCCCTCTTAACTAGAGATGTATTCATAATTTTACAACCAATACAACATCATTCTCAAACTGAATAGTTCTCATAAGAAGAGTTGGATTGAGAAGCCAATTGTAACCATCATCATTATAAACAACACTGTCTTTGAAGCCTAACTAGACAAGCTCAACTTTATTCGAGAGAATTATGTTGGGAGGCTTTACTTGTGATACCACACTACTTCTACAAGGCACATACCCCATCCGGATGTTCACAAGGTATGTCCTTTTAGGGCTATTCTTATCTTGGACTTCCAAACCTGAATCCTCAAAGAATATCGGTCCTCTTCGACCACTCTTATCTTGGATGCTTGTCCCATCCTTAAAGAGTGACAATACCTTTTATTTCTTGGATGCTTTATCCTCAAGGAAACCACAGATGCTTATCCAATCCTCCACCATTCTTTCTCCAAGGCCTTCACTTAGGCTTATGGCTGTTAGTCCTAGTCAAGTACTTGGCACATGAAGAAGAGAATGCACATATGATGTCCAATATCGCTCCCTCTCAACCAGAGAGGATATCCCTATTCTCCTTTTGATTAGAGAATAGATCCCTGCTCCTATTCAAGAAGACTCCTTTGCTCCCTCTCAGAACTAGAGGAGATTCCAGACTTCCTTTCAATTTTGGAAGTCAACACCACAAGCCTTGAGGCTTGTCTTTATAAGAGGATCAATTACTTGTTCTTCATAGCTACATGGCTCCCTCTTTTCTTTGCATCTCTTGTATCGAGCTTGCTCCCTTTCGAGGTATCGTGGAACCGTCTTCACTCTTCAATCTTGTGACATGATCCGAGTCATTTCTCTTGCCAATCACTTTCATCTTGCTAATAGAAATGAAGGCATTATATTGAGCCTATCCTCATTAAAGTGATCTCCTTGTTGACCTTCAGGTAATCTTTTCACACTGTTTCCTTTCAATCCCAAGATGAATATATCTTGACTTTCTAATTGCCAAGTATTCTGTTGAGCTTGCCTCAACATTCTTCATATATTCCTGCAATATCTTTTCCGGATAGAAAAATATGTTAACCAGATAACCAACTGTAATTAAAAATTAGAGTTACCTCATCATGATGACCTTCTCATCCAAGCATCAACATTCTCATGGTCCATCTCCACTCAATCTTCCTTCATGCATCAAAGTGCCCAAGGATTGAACTTGATTACCAAGATAGAACTTTTCTTTTGGAGATCATATTGGATGTTAAAACTTAACATTATTCTACATAATCTAGAGAAATTATTAATTCTTTATTTATCCTTGAGTAAGTCAAATTCCTCCTTTTTAAACATCACATAATCATACAGAGCATTTTACAAGATTTGGCACATATGAATCTTATCCAAGAGTTACTTTCAATATGCATTTGTATGCTTCATATTCCATCATCCTTCATTTTGACCCATTGCATTCCTTCATCCCTTTAAGATTATTGTTTCCATACTATATGGAATGTATACTAGCTTTGTCATAATGCTTCTTCCAAGAACCTTCCCAAAATGATGGTTCTTATAGGGTCATGATGACCCAACTTAGCAAGATGATTGCCTCTAATATAATGTTAGATAATGCCAGGATGATAATAATATGCAAAATGGTCTATCTTTAAAGACTAGACGATTTCTACAAAGCAACTCACTTAAGTAGACTCTAAATATGCTACTATCACATGCTTTTCTCTATGATGCCATACAAAATCAAGAAAGACCAATCTTCATAAAAAAACTGACAGACAGGGTGCCTTCTTCAATAATAAAGATCTTTCACATCTTTCTTCCACTGCTTCTCAGGTTCTCCCATTTCTTTAGCTACGTGAGCTTCACTTCCTTCCTTTCTTTTGTTGTTCTGTTGGTTTGGACAATCCCTCTTAAATTGTCCATCCTCATTGCATTTAAAGTATTGAACCTTGGACAAAAGTTAGGCTCCAACCCAGGGCAAAACCCCTCCAAGGGGAAAACCTAGAAAGCTCTTCTCTTCTTATAGAATCTTCAAATGAGACAACAAAGGCCCAAACCCTAGACCAAGCCCTTCTCCAAGTATCAAGTCGGCCCCTTCAAGAGAACCAACTTCTAGCTGCAACTTCGACCATAGCTTTTGCCTTGCAATTTCGGCCGTGTTGTTGTTGCAGAAACCCTAATTCAACATCCTTAAGAGACCTTTCTTTTGAGCACAACAGATCCTCCCAAGGTCAACAAGGTTTTCTCTCTTTTAGCAACTTTATATTGCAACTCACTCTTCTGTAATCCGGACCTGCAATTTCGGCCTCCTTTGTAGCTGCAAAAACTTAGAACTTCGCATGTGTGAGAGAGATAGAGCCCAAAAACAAGTTTATCCTTGACTTCTTGCCTTCTAGACCTTTGCTCCTCCTTCTTTGCTTCTTCTTGCCTTAGATCAAACTTTTTCTTGGAAGATCGAACTTGTTGGTGAGTGAGTGCAAATGAGGTTGAATATGCTCCTTTATATAACCTTTTCATGGGGTCAAATTCCCTCCTTTAGGCCGACTTATACTTTGGAGGTTTCCAGGACTTTTTAGACTCAAAATAAATTCTTTTGCAAGATATTTTTGCCTGGGAGGGTCTTATAAGCATGATATTGACTCTCTTGACTCGTGACAATAAATTCTATGACCTAACAAACCCTAGAAGCATGAAGAACATGCTTTTAACTAGAAAACCATCAATAAAGAGCATGAAACCCATGCCTTAAAATAATAACTGTTTATTTTTCTTCTTTTGTTTGTTACATAAGATACATATTGAAATGAGTACAACAACAATTATGAAGACCAAAACTAGTTACATTTCCAACAGATTCATTCTTAGACAATTTAAAAAAATATTTCCTTTGTTCCATGATACTGTTCTAATATGGGGTAGTGGAAAGCTAGATTCCTTCCAGCTGTTCGTGATAAAACTCCACTCCCCAGATTCACTTAGTTTTCCTTTCACAATTCCATATTGATAAACAGTAGTAGATGAAATGAATGCTGCAAATAAAATCCTAAACTAGTGGTCTTAATCTTCTTCTTCAAATGCTATATTTTGAAGCTATCATGGCTAGGAAATCAATTCATTGAGCCAATCTTAAAGTACAAGTCTGCACTTTGGAGATTAGGCACTATTACTTACCGTCAAATACAAATGCAGCTATCATGCTCACTTAGATGCCCCTACTCTTATGCAGGCATAAGTTGCAGATGTCGCAGATAAGTCTTCTGCAATTGCCAGATGCATGTCCATGGAAACCTGCAGAAAACTGCAGATTTCATGCTGCAAAAGATGAGAGCACCATAGAATTGGTTTGTGCACCCTTCCCTGTCCCCAAGGAAAAAATGAAAAGCCTATGATGCAAAGTTTTATTACAGCTATTATAGCTTTATTGCATTAAAAGTTTGTGGGTCCCCTAGGTTATGCTGCAAGAGTTTGGTTGCATATTAGAAGAAGCAAAAACAAATCAACTTGGGAAAAACAGTTCAAGAGGAAGCCAAAAGGACATCAGTCATCTATGTAATTGTAACTCTTATGTAATTTTATAACATTAAATATAAATTATTTTGTGAATTGAAACAAAGGTAGGAAGTAATGTTAAGAGGAGTCGAATATAATGTACTGGTAAATGATCATCTTTGTGTATAGTTTCTTCAGGGAACAAAATCTAAGTAAACCCTAGATGCTTGTTTGGTTTTCTGCTGTTATAACCCCATATTATTAACAACTTACCAGTTTATTAAGAACTGGTTGCATAGCACGACATTGTTACTTTATTGCCAGGTGTTGTGTCCTGTAGGCTGCAGAAGAGGTTCATTTTGTTTTGTTTACGGAGTAGTCAGTAAGGTGATATCTAGTGATAACTGAAATGTGCAAAGGAAACTGGACAAATGTCAGGAAAAGTAAATTGCTTATATTACATTCCTACTTTGATCTGGAACTGAACTGTTCTTTAGATTCAAGAAAGTTGGTTATCTCAGGCTGTGCAGTTGATTTCTAAATAATACAAACTAAACTATGCTTTGGGAGGTTGACTTTGCATCTGCCCAAGGAATTAAAGGCTAACTTCTCGTAACCTACTTTTATAAAATTCTACAATATTGACGAGCATATATGTCATTTCCTTGCCGCTTAGGATGAATTATACTTAATGATGAAGATGTGGAAAATGTGGTTCAAGTTGACACCGCAAAATCCATTTGACTTGAGAGAAGAGGGCCTCTTGTTGGCTTAAAAATATGATGTGATTTACTTATTCAGTTTTCTAGTTTGAGCATCAACTAGTACAATCTTTGAGCTTATTTCTTTGGAATCACATCTTTCATATGTAGCACATGTACCTGCTCCTCCAAGTATGAGGGTTAAACATTTTTAGGTTGACCACCTCATGGTGTTGAGATCCATAAGAGAGAGAAAGATCGAATGGAATTGCCAGCAAACCCTAAAACCTAGAATAAATGGAGAAAATAACAGAACTGCCCTTGATAAACTTGCCAATAACAGCCAAGATAATGCCAACAACAGCACTAGAGGTGATCCATAGGAGCTTTAGAGAGAAATAAACCCATGCACATGAGTGTGAAAAATGGCTAGGTAGAAGTGAACACCACAGATATAGGTACCCTTAGGCATAAAACACTTTATAAAACAATGATGCACATAGGCTAAAGAATGATCAAGGAGATCACAAGATGATGATTTGAAAATGACCCTTGAGTGTGTATTTTCATAACTCAAGAGGTAGAGTGCCCTCTTAAAAGGGGTTATGGGCCCAGATATAAGTCAATTAGGTTGGCCTTACATATAACGTAGTATTGTAATAAAAGATTACATTAATAGCTTGAGTTAGTAGCTCGAGTGGTTAGGAGCACGGTTTATTCTCCCGTCCACCCCGGTTCAATTCCAAGGGATATGTTTGGCTTGTTGTGATAGAGTTACCAATTCATTATGGTAAAAAAAAAGAAGAGAAGAAGAAGAAAACGATTACATTAATGGCAAACCAAGTGCATTAATGACACAATATGAGTTGATTGTAGGTGAATGTGAGAATTACACCATTTGCAATATCCCCTAATAAGTTGAATAGAGGGCTATGGAGTGTGTTGACGACCCATAGTAGTACACCCCCTTTTTCGCAAAAGGGATAGCGCCTGATCGATGTGTTCGTGCCGTCCAGCTATCATTATCAGCCTGAGGATCATGTTATAATGTAAACCCCTTCTGCATGTATATGATGTAAATAATCTCAGCAGATCCATGTCATGTATGTGATTACCTAGGTAAACCTACTTTTTTGGTGACCATCTACATTCCGCGAGGTTTTTTGTCTCATCGATCCATTCTCGGATGGTCGACAGAGTTTTCCTTCAGTGTTACCCCAAAGCCGAAATGGATTTTGTCACTATGATCTTAGGCGAGTCCTAGTATTATAGATTGAGTCTATGTAAAAGTGATTTGGGAATAATCCTAAATATTTGGTTAGTTTATTTTATTACAAATTGCTTGGTCTGCTGGATTATATGTGTTATAGAAATGAGTAGTCTGTGAGGGTCTATTACATATGGGTTTTCCCCCTTGAGATGTAAAAAATATGAAAAGCATGATGTAAAGTGCCTTGAGGGTTGGAAAAATAATTTATACCCTCATAGGTTAATTAAGTAATTTTTCTAGAAAAAAATGAATTAAAATGCTAAGCCACTTTAATTAATTCTAAGTCCTAGGTGAATTTAAATTTCCCAAAGGCAAAATTCGTCGGTCCTTAAAAATAAATTTTAAGAGATCCAGGGACTAAGGTAAATTAATTATTTTGATAAATTTTAAGCCTTTGATTTCTGGGTTTAAGTCAAACTCAAAATTTTGGGGAAATTAATTCAAAAATATGATTTTCGAATTAATTAAAATGCATTTAATTGAAAAATTCGAATTTCCTCAAGAATTTAAAATTTCGACGGATGAGGTTAAAAGAAATTTTGATCCTCATTAACAGTCGAGATTGCTTTAACGAAGATCACTCGAACTAGCCTTTGGAGGATTTATCTCTAAATAGGAAGCCATTTGTCAATCGAATGATCCGACCTTTGAGTTGTGTGCCAAGCGAAAAGCTCTCGTGTAATTTTTTTTTTGAAAAATAAAGAAAAACTTTGGGGTAAATCTTCGCCGGTGTTACTCTTGATGGAAATACTGTAAGATGTATCGTTTTTCATGTGTAACAGTAAATTTTTTTAGGAGTTGATAATAGCTTCTGAAGAGTGATTTGAGTACAGGTCTATTGCTTAGTCGCTGGGGTTTAAGTGATAATTTAAATTTTGAATTTAATAGCAGGTATCTCTATTTATCTAAATTTTATTATCATTTCTCGCTTTATTTTGATGGCTGAGTTGATTTTTGCAGGAAAGTCTTGATTTTTAGATCTTCGGGCGTTAGGGGAAGTTTTCAGTTGGACTAGACAACTCCCGATCCGTGTTTTCTGAAGAGCCCAACTTAATTTGATTCGGGGCTTATCATAAGATTTTTTTTAGTGATGCATGAAGGGTTTTGAGTTAAGCACCTCCTTTAAAATTTAAAAAATTTAGTTTTTTATGTGCGAAACTGATGAATTTGGTTGTTGAGAGCCTTAAATTATCAGATTTGGGAGCAGAGTTGGACTCACACTCCTAAGATTTGATAGATCTGCTATTCCTGTGCATAGATCTATAATTTTTTTTTTTTTTTGACTTGCATTTTTGGGGTTTTATTTATTTTTTTGTATATCTGGGTTCTGCGTGTTTTGTTTTTAGGTACAGGTTGCAGACCTGAAAGTCAAGTTTCATTTGAAGCCAGATCTAGGCCCTGGAGGGTAAGATCTCGCCTCAAAATCCATTTTTGCAGGAGCACTATTTTTCTAGTCCAAGGGCTTGATTTTTTTACTTTTTTATTTTTTGTGGAAAAAATCTTATAAGGGTTTTATTGATAAATCTGAAACAGAATATACCAACTACATCAGAAGTTTCTTGGAAGGTTTTTAAGGGTTCAGTGAGTTGCTATATGTTCGAATCGAAATTTCTTTTCCTCTAAAAAATTGTCGATTTTTTTAGGGTTTTGCTGCCTTGGGTTTATTCCTCTTGATGTCTAAAACTTTTCTATCTCTCTTCCATATGCTGTTGTAGCCTCTCTTATCCGCTGCTCCCTCTTCAAAATGCGGATCCTTCCTCTCCAACCACATCCATTCGCTCTTCGACTTGCAAAACTTGCAAGAAAAACAAAATTTGCTGCTTAACTCGTCCATTCCATCACTTGCAAAAAAAACGCTACCAGGTCCTCCGCCCTCGCTCCTCCATATCGACGTCTTTCATCCCCAATCGGACCTTGTTTCTTGCTCTCCGCGCGTCCTCACATTTCCTTTTCCCTCGTGCTCCTTCCTCCAGATCCACATCCATTCCACGAGTCCAACCTGCAACCTTTCCTCTCTCCACAACCACGATCCATACCTTGTTCGCTGCCGTCGAACTCAAATGAAATCCGCTGTCCATTGAGCTTCATCACTCCTCAACACCCATTTGCTGTCATAGCTCCCTTCCCTTCCCCATCGCTCCCTCGACCTCCTTTTGCAGCGTTTCATCTCTTCCGCTGCCTACAAACTCTCCTTCCTCTCGCTGCCTTGTCGGGCTGCTAAGCCACCGCCTGTCTCACCTGCGAACAAAACTCAAACTTTTTCGATTTTCTTTTTGTTTTGTTTGATTTCCGTTTGTTTATATTTTTCTCCTAGGTTTTACGTTAGTGCATTTAGATATACATAGTCCAATTTTATTTATTCTTTTGGGTTAGATTTTCGTTAATTTCTTGGTACTTTATTTAAAAACAAAAACTAAAAATTCGATTTCTATTTTTTATTTTTTATTTTTAATTTGATTTTACATTGTTTCATTTTGACTTTGATTTTTATTAAAATTCAAAAAATTTAAGACCTAAAAAATTAAAATTCTAAAACTAGAAAATCATAAAAATAAAAAATCCTAAACTAAAAAAAGGCTTCATTTCCATTTTTATTTTTCATGTGACTTCGAGACCTTCCAAAACTTGAATCAAAATTATTTTTTCACATTAAAAGATTTTAAATTTTCTATGTGGCCTTTGGCCCATTTAAAAAATTTAAGAGATTATTAAATCATTTTGATTTATTTTGGTCACATCAAAAAAATCCTAATTGATCATTTACTACATTAGTCTTGTTTCATAAGCTTAGCGCATCGAAGAAATTTTCCTAAGGACTAAATTTGTTAATCTATAGTTCCTTCCTGGTGTTCTTTTTGTGTCTTAAGGGTAAACTCTAAAGAAAACTTTTGTGGTATAAGCACTTTAACTGCTCCATAGTCAAACATACTTAAATTTTTGTATCTAAGAATTGACTATAGGAAAGTGATAAATTTTCCTAGATTTGGGTCACTAAGCATAAATCATTTTAATTCTAGGATTATGAATTGATTAGCATTTAAATTTCATGGTTTTTTAAAGTATATGGATCTCTAGAAATTTAATTACTAGAACATTTTGCATCTATTGAAATTGATTGTCATTGCTTGAATTATTTGATATGTTTTACATGTTAGATCTTTTGCGAATATATTTTCAAGTAACTGTTAAAGTGCTCTGTCGTGGAATTGTAATAGATTGCATATCTTTGTTTCCTAAGCTGAGTATATTTTGAGCATCTATTGACATTGATATTAAAATGCAAGGAATTTTTTGTTTTCTTTGAGTTATAATTGTATCAGAAAGATCGAAATAAGCTTGTGGTTTAATTGTAACATTTTTAGGAGTTTATTTTTAAGTCTTCATCTAGTAAAGCGAACATTTCATTTTGGTAATTGAGGGCTTTTGCGATACAAGTGTTTCTAATCCTTGAGTCTAACTTCATCTCTTCATATAGTGCATTTGCATATAAGTTAGCTTTGCATAAATAAAATTTACTTCCAAGCATAAGCTTGGTCGATAGAGAAATAGGTATCCATCTATCTTTGCTTGAGAAGCTTGCTTTTAATAGTACTTAAAACGGTGACCTTGCAGTCATTAGAGCCACAACTCTCTGTAGCGCTGGAGGCACCGGGTTAGATTTTCAGGAGAGGTATCGTTAATCACACCTTAGTATGCTTAATCTTATCTTCTCTTTGCCAATTACTATGAAATCAGGCTCAACACAGAAATGATTGAAGGATTCACATTTAAATAGGCATTTAACTAAAATTAACCAAGATTCTTGCATCTCACATTAGCTTTAGGATCTGCATTTCATATAAGATAGTCATTCATCTAAGCAGTAGTTGCTAAGCGATTGCTTGGTCTTAATTTCCATAAGGCACTGGTATCAATCGTTTAAAATCTAATCAAATCCCATAAGTCTTGCTAAATCTTAATCAAGTACTTGGTCACTTCATTGTGTTTCCCGAATTGGTTGGTTCCCAACTAGTTTTTCTTCATTCCATTTTTCCATAGGGTCTACCCCCCTTAGCCTGCTATAGGGAGACAACTTAAATGGAGAGATTGGGGATCAGGGTGACAGCCCCTGATTTGAGCCGTTGTCGTGGTGCCTAGACATTCTGTGTGACAACAGAGTGAAATGATGAAGAGTGAGTTTATGGACACCAACTCAAGATAAGGTTGGCTGTAGCTGGAAATAGGCGCAGATTTATGTGAATACCAAACTCAATAAACATCTATCGTACTAGAATATAAACGAGAGTGGGTTTTTGAATACCCTTCATGATACAAGTGAGAGCGGGTTAATGAATAACCAACTCAATACAAATGAGAGTGGGTTGATGAATATCCAACTTAATACAAGGTCGACCATGGTAAAAAATGAAGATTACACTCTTGCGTTCAACATCCCCCCTTAATCCAGAAAAGGGGCACAAAGAGAAGACATTTCATCACAAGTTACATTTCTCCTTAATGCTTAATAGATTCCAACTTCCAACTAGATAGTTCTAGTATTGTTTCTCAAGTTGGTGAAGATGGCCTATGGTAGAGGTAGAGAAGAAAGATCTAGTGAGATATGCTAGTCGCTTGAAGGTACAAACGGTAGCACAAGCTGTCCCTAAGACTGGAGCAGTCGAATATGGTACATCCAAAATGGACCAACCTCATGACGTGGAAACAAGAGATCCACTATAATGTGCTGAGATCCCATGAGAACAAGTGGTCATAGGTGTGCAAAGGTCATTGTTGAAATAGTAGCGAGAAAGGTCGTCTTTGACTTTTGCCTTAGTCAAAGAGACCACAAACAATCTTTCTTTAGCATGCACAAGTTTCTAAAAGTTAGGACAAGTTCCTAAAAATTAGGATGAGTTCATGAAGCAGTTTAATTCATGCGAATAGTTTGAGGCTCAGTTGTTTGTGTCCTAGTGCAAGTTAGAAGTTTCAATGGTTATTTGTCGCTGGGACGAGTTACATGAGTCAGTTAACTAGTCAATCACTAGGTAGAGTTCCAAAAATACACTTACTAGATTTAGCATGAGCGAAAAGCTTATAAGGAGCACGAAGGCACATATTTTGATCATTCTCGTATGCACGATATTGTGTGAGTGGGAGGCTTGCTAGGAGAGTGCATAAGGAGAAGCCTATACGCAACAAGAGAAGGAGAAAATTTTGCTTGCATATCTGCACTAGGAAATAACAGACTTCCTGCACTAGAAGTTAGGGCTTGCAACGCAAGTAAGAGGAGCTAGATCAGGATTGTGTATAGGGTGTTCAAGCTTAGTATAAGCAGGGAAAACATGTGTGTGTTTCTATTAAAATTGTGTTGCCTTGTAAGAGATCAATTGCTCAATTTCTCTCAATAATATCTACAACTAGTAGAGGGTTTTCCCAGTTGGGTTCCCTAGATTTTTTTTTTTTTGTGTTATTGTATTGTGTGAATGTGTTTTTTAATTTTGTTCTATTTGGCTGCAAATTGGTAGAGAATTTCTGTGTCTTGGTGTTACAAATTAGTTTTACAGTTGTTCATACAAGCAATAGCAGAATTTCAAGGAAACTCTACATGGTCTCAGAGCAAGGAACATTATAAAGACTAGCATGAGTCATAAGTGCAAATATCATAAGGTGAAGGAAAGATAAGGGAGCCACAACCTATATGTTAATTTGGCAACTCAGTGACAAATTCCACCCATGGGATTAGATTCCTCTTTTTGAGAGGACCAATTTTGACAATTGAAGTGCTCAATTTGGATAGGGGAAAGTGTATTTTTGAATTAAAGTCCACATGTGCATATTTGATCAGGTCGGCCCTAAAACAAATTGGACACCCTTGGAAGGCTATAAATACAAGTGACCTCAACCTCATTTGGACATAATCATGAGACATTCTTCTATTCTCTTCTTTGGTTTGGCTTGCATAGGTCTGAGGCAAGTTCGCAGAGATTGGTTGGCATAGGTACGAAATTGTAGGGTCCGAAGCTCGCATCTATGTTTTTAGGGTTTTGAGTCTTAGCCACAGGCATGTCATGGAGAAGTTTTAACTTTAGCTGCAGGCATGTCATGGAGAAGTTTCAACTGTAGCCACAGGCATGTCATGGAGAAGTTTCAACTGTAGCCACAGGCATGTCATGGAGAAATTTTGACCAAAGCCTTTCAGTTGTATGCACGACACATCTTCCTTGCGACTGGAACCTAAAGGTTGAATTTTTCAAGTTGACCGAAGTTTTTGCCCATTGATTGCAAAGTTCAGTAGTTAACTACAGATAATGACAATTGACTATAGGTTCTTGAATTAGGTTTTTTGGATTATTAGCATGGTTGGGTTCATCTTATGGATATTGTTTAGTTGATTTTGCTGGATAGTTGTATGGATGAAGATATGGATCATTGTACTCTCTTTTGTTGAATCATTCAATGACAATATAATAAGAAGAAGAATTTGAAAGAGTTTTCCCCGTAGTGGGTTTTTTCCTGGTCTCCAACCAATCCCGGTGTCTCTATGTATGAATGCTTTTCTTCTATTGTTCCTTTATGTTCTACTGCATTGATGATGATATTGTTCTTCCTACATAGTTGCATGTGTTGCAAAAGAATGATGTAAATCTGAGTAATGATATGAAGCTATGGGGTGAATTTAAATATGGAAATAATGAAATGCAATTATCAAAGCAAAGAACAATATAGCCCTAAGAAAAATTAACATGGTATCAAAGCCGGGCTGAAGAAAAGTCATTGAAGATCACCCATATGAAGACACCCTTGATGGATGCAAGAAAAGATGGAGGATGCCTAAAAGAATACTAGGGTTTGAAGGAAACTCTAAGCAATTTGGTTATTAGGGTTTGATGGATATTATGAGGTTAGGGTTTGGGAGAAACCCTAGTTGTTAAATTTGGACAACTAGGTCCAAACTCCATGTTCTGATGCTCAGATTAAGAGGCTAATATTTTTGTTGGATTCCTCTTTCTGAGAGGTGTAAAATCCATATAAAAATATTCTTAATCCGATAAGCAGAACTTATATTTTGAATTTATTATTCTTAATAAATTATATGTGCAAGGTCAGCCAGTTTTGTAATGTAGGCTCACATGCCCAACAGATGTGTCACACACCCTCATTGATGGATATATATTTAGGAAAAGTTGGAGAGAATTTGGATACAACACAACTCACATCTTCCTCTCTCATCCTAAAAAGTACGAGCTACCTGGAGGATGAATTTCAGCCACACGTGGGAAGGACAAAGAGGATCTTTTTGCTGCTAGGGTTTTTGCTGCTAGGGTTTCTGCTGCTAGGGTTTCGCAGAAGTTTGACCAGGTTTGACTTTGGTCAACACTTTGTCCAAACAAGCTGAAAACTTGTGGGAAGTTCGATTTTTGAAGGCCGTACTATCTGGCACAAAAATCGAGGTCAAAGGGTTGACCGTTTTGCTGCTGCGTTGACTTTTAGCTTGCTGTCCCTGCGTTGACTTTTCAGGACAGCGTTGACTTTTGTTGAACTGACTTGGGTTGACTCATCTACTGGTTGGAGGGTTGTTGTGACACATGCTGGGCTGGCTGACCAAAGGAGACTTTGCTGGTTGAAGCATCCTGTTGACCGCCGAAACGAACACATACATTTTTCTTGTTTCTGATTTGTCTTCTGTAAGATCTGCTTATATGTTCTATCTGCATTTTGCTTATCTAATTGTATGATTGCTGTGAGAAAAGTGAAATTGCTCTTAGCATAGAACATCTTCAAAACTTAACAGATGTGTTGTCCTTTGACGACTCCCCTGATCTTGAAGGTGTAATATCTAGGGGTTCCTGAAAGAATAGCAATCTTGACATGTGGTTGGGTCTTCTTGGTTGGGCTTTTCCTTCCTTTTAGCTTCCTCCTGTGGTGGTTCTTCCTTTGGACTGCTAGGCTCGTCATTTGGGGCGGGTTCTTTAACATTTGAAATGGTTTCTTCTTCTTCCTCCTCATCGTCAGAGACCACTTTGATGTAGTCAATCTTCCCCTTGCCTAAGTAGTGATGTCCTGGTTCCCATGCTTCCTTGCTTTTGAAGCATAACTTCATTCGCCTTAATTCGCTTCAGGTTTCCTCATCCAACTTGTCTTTCCATGGCCAATCACATTGAAAGGACTTCTACCCCTTATCTTTTTGGGGAATGAAGGGCTTGGGTGGGGCCTTAGATTTGGCTATTGCATTTCCCATATGTCAAATCTTCTTGATGGCATTGTAAAGGGTTGCGGGATTTAATGCCTTGACCCAAGCTTGTCGGGGTTCGGCTAATGCCTCCATGAAAAGCGTGACTAATTGTTCTTTAGATATGTCTGTCACCACGACTGCGATTCATTTGAATTCTGTAGTAAACTCTTTGTGTGATCCAATTTGTTTGAGTTATGCCAATTCTTTGAAGTGTATGTCTGGGTTCTTTCGATCAAATCTATTTATCCGTCTTTGCGTAAAGTCTTCATAAGAAGTGATGTTTCTATGCCCTAACATAACTAGACCATGGTACCACCATTCATGCACTTTTCCCTCAAGATGTAGTGTGGCAAATTGGATAGCGTTTGCCTCCGACATAGGGTTGATCCTGAAGTAGGTGTCCAATTTTTGCACCCATGCCCTTGCTAAACCTTTAGATCATCCATCAAATGAGGGGAGGGAAAGTTTACTTACCTTGCGTGTGAGCTCAGAATTAGGATTTCCTTTGGGTCTGTTCTTGTATCTGAAGGTACTGTATTCATTGAAAGTCATGGCTGCTTGCATATTTTCTTCTATTGCTGCATACTCCTGAAAGTATTCGTCCAACAGTCTATTTGGTTCAACAACTTATTGGTTTGCCGCGGCTTGATTATTTGTGAATTGAGGAGTAATGGTCTGTGACTCCTTCCGTTGGTTACCTTGGTGTTAGTGTGTATAGGGGGACCAAGGTTATGAGTCTCGCTACCTTCAATGGTGGTTCTGTAGTTGCCAACAATGCTTTGGTTTCCTATGAGATGAGTGAACAACTGAGTAAGTTGTTGTTGCCCTTGAGATAATGTCTGCATCAATTGTTTTCATAAAGG
>Ga0115844_100204_pt1 | contig 15147 bp, 13 predicted proteins | sample InSIn1gowninarea_FD_83858 | JGI IMG/M metagenome (GOLD analysis project Ga0115844, IMG submission 83858) | reverse complement strand
GAAGCAATAAACGTGGAGATATTGACCGTATTCTAAATCTTTTTGTTCAATTTGGCGCGAGTGAAAAGATTTTGTACGAAGCTCATCCGCATATAGGTACAAATAAATTGCCTGACATAGTTTCTGCTATAAAAGAATGCATTGTAGAATGTGGAGGTTTATTTCTGTTTAATAAAAAAGTAGTTGATTTCGACATAAAAAAATAACAGCATAAAAGGTGTAATAACATCTGATGCCGATGTGTATGAAGCAGAATCTGTTATTCTTGCAACCGGACACTCTGCGAGAGATATTTTTACATTACTTTTTAATAAAAATATTCTAATAGAAGCAAAGCCTTTTGCCTTAGGTGTACGTGTTGAGCATCCTCAAAGCATAATAGACAGTATTCAATATCATTGCAGCAACAGGGGTGAATTTTTGCCTCCGGCCTCTTATTCGTTAGTACAGCAGGTAGAAGGCAAAGGAGTATTTAGTTTTTTGCATGTGCCCCGGGGGAATAATAGCTCCCGCTTCTACAAGCCCAGGAGAATTGGTCGTAAATGGATGGAGCCCAAGTAAACGCAATAATCCTTTTGCAAACAGCGGAATGGTGGTAAGCGTAGAGAACCAGGATTTGAGTGATTTGAAGGATTTTGATGAATATACGGATAATAATAAAATCGGCATTAATTCTCCTCTAAGTATGATGTATTTCCAGGAGATGGTGGAGAAAAGAGCTTATGCTGCAGGCGGAGGCAAATTTGTTGCACCTGCCCAACGTATGGTTGATTTCTGCAACAATACAATTTCTGCTTCTTTACCGGTTTGCAGTTATCTGCCAGGCCTAACCAGCAGTGATCTGCGGGTTACTTTGCCACCTTTTATTTACAAAAGTTTGCAGGAAGGCTTTAAAGCATTTGGTAAAAAAATGAAAGGGTATTTTACAAACGAAGCCGTAGTTGTAGCCACAGAAAGCAGAACTTCTTCTCCGGTTCGTATTCCACGCGATGGAGCTGCTTTACATCATCCTCAAATAAAAAATTTATATCCCTGCGGCGAAGGTGCAGGTTATGCCGGAGGCATAGTAAGTGCAGCTATGGACGGAGAAAGAGTTGCTGCAGCAATTGCCGTTAAAGTGTAATGAATATATTCTTTGCAAAATTCGATTTTCTTACATAATATTTTCATTTGCTGATCCCACTACAGTGTAAGAGCCATCTGGTTCAGCCCTGTAATAAGTATCATTTGGAGAGGCATACAGTTTTTGTCCGTTAATCACGACAGTTTTACAATTATCAGGCAATTCGCTTACTCTATCACCGGTTTTCGGTGTAGCGGGTGGCGCAGGAGCCGGAGCTGGTTCATTCTCACTGTTATCTATATGGCCATTTTTGCCAACTACAGTATATACCACCTTTCCTTTGGCATTACGGTCTTCTTTATAATAGGTACCATTAAGTTCATAAAACTTTTCGCCATTTACTACAACTGACCTTGCACCGGTTGGTAAAGATGAAAGTTGCGCTCCCATTGGCGCATCTACTACTTCGTAGCTTCTGTCATCATAACGTCTGTAGTAAATGCCATTATAAAAGTAAAATAAATCAGGACCAACATAAATGGGTAAATATCCATAAGGAAGCACTCCGATATGAATGCCTATCGGAGGAAATATACTTCTATAATAGCCACCATAAGGTCTGTAGAAAGTGCCGCCAAAATAGTAATAAGGATTGCCGCCAAATGTAATAGAGATGCTGCCATGAGGAACTCCAAAATATCTCGGACCGAATACGACCGGGCGATAATTTCCAATAATTACAGGTGAACGATAATTGTAGGCATTATAGCTGCCTCGCTGCATATGTCCATAGTTACCTCTATATACGTTTGCATAATCATGTGCATAGCCTCTTCCATAATTACCTCTGTATCCTCTTTGGCCGTTAACCGATGTGAGTAAACCTGCTATAAAAATAACCATCAGTGATAAACGAAGGAATTTAATCAGCTTTTCCATGGCGGTAAATTATTTGAAAGGAAAGTTACGCAAACAGTTTATAATAGAAATGTGAAATCGGTAAAGTTGAGAGTTAAAAGTATCTCATTTCATTAGCAGTACACCGCCGGTGACCGCAAGTATATCTTCTAAGGCTCCGGTTACAGGTTCTTTAATAACAGTAGATTCACCCACATATTTGCGAAGATAGTAAGTGCCAAAAGTAGCAGCTAAAGCTGTAATTCCTCCAATTAAAATGCCTTTGGCAATGCTGTCTTTATTTGCTGTAGTTATTACTGCGCCTGCAAAAGCACCAGCAGCTACCCTTGCCATTACCTGTGGGGCAACAATTCTATCAGGAGTATTGGGAAGTTTGTCTGTGGTAATTTCCGCAGCGCTTAGAATTTTTGTGACGATTGCAGCAGAAGGAGATTGAATAAAGTGAAGCTTCGATTTTGATAATGCTTTATTGTGTCGGTTACTAAAAAAGTGGGCTATTGTAGCCGCAGCAAAAGTAGCTCGCATGCCGGAAATGATTCCAAGCCCTGCAATCTGAAATAATGTTTTATCGTTTTTCATAAAGTTATTTTGTTTTTTTATACTTGTAGTGGATATAAAAATTTTGCCAGCGAAAGACAGAAGCAGCTTTGTTCTTAAAATTATCATCTATCGGTGAAACTTTCAATTATCAAAAATCTCTTTTTATCACCCTGTCCTTTCTATTGGTTATTTCAATTTCTTTATTTTAGATTTTAAACTCTCACTTTAATGCTCGTAAAAACGTTTGGCAGCGCTGTATATGGGGTAGAAGCAATAAACATTACAATTGAAGTAAATGTTACTGAAGGGCAGGGTTATTTTTTAGTTGGCTTGCCAGACGGTGCGATAAAAGAAAGTCAGCAGAGAATAGACAGCGCTATTAAGAGTAACGGTTTTAGAATGCCACGGATAAAGATAGTGGTGAACATGGCTCCTGCCGATATTAAAAAAAGTGGCTCTGCTTTTGATCTGCCTATTGCCATTGGAATACTGGGCGCAAGCGAACAAATTGAGAATGCCGACGGCTTAAAGGACTATGTTATTATGGGTGAACTAAGCCTTGACGGGTCTATTCAACCCATTAAAGGTGCTTTACCTATTGCAATACAGGCACGTAAAGAAGGTTTTAAGGGATTGATTATTCCAAAGGCTAATGCAAGAGAAGCCGGAATGGTTAATAACCTGGCAGTGTATGGCGTAACTCATTTGCAGGAAGTGATAGATTTTTTTGCCGACGAGAAGTCTTTAAAACCTGTTGACGTAAATACAAGAGAAGAGTTTTTTAACTCCCAATACCAGTTCGATCTTGACTTTACCGATGTAAAAGGTCAGGAAAATATAAAACGTGCGTTGGAAATAGCAGCGGCTGGCGGTCACAATGCTATATTGATAGGGCCGCCCGGGGCAGGTAAAACGATGTTGGCAAAAAGACTTCCAACCGTATTGCCGCCATTGAGTTTGCAGGAAGCGTTAGAGACAACAAAAATTCACAGTGTTGCAGGTAAGTTGCCTGAGAATGCATCATTGATAAGTAAGCGACCATTCAGAAGCCCGCATCATACTATTTCAGATGTAGCTTTGGTGGGCGGCGGGGGAGTACCACAGCCTGGGGAAATTTCCTTAGCGCATAATGGAGTATTGTTTTTAGATGAATTGCCAGAGTTTAAAAGAACGGTGCTGGAAGTAATGAGGCAGCCAATGGAAGAAAGGCGTGTTACTATATCACGCGCAAAAGTTGCTTTAGATTTTCCTGCAAATTTTATGTTGATTGCAAGTATGAATCCTTGCCCATGCGGTTACTATAATCATCCTGAAAAGGAATGTACCTGTCCTCCCGGCACTGTTCAGAAATATTTGAATAAAATATCGGGCCCCTTGCTTGACCGCATCGATTTGCATGTTGAGGTAACGCCGGTATCATTTTCAGAATTAAGCAACATTGCCAAAGGTGAAGCATCAGCTAATATTCGCGAAAGGGTTATCAAAGCAAGGGAAATTCAGACTCAACGGTACAAAGAGACACCCGGAACATACGCAAATGCACAAATGAGCAGCAAGCAATTGCGGGAAATATGTGTTATTAACCAGGCTGGAGAAGGATTGCTAAAAAAAGCTATGGAACGGCTAAATTTATCAGCACGTGCCTATGATCGCATTCTTAAAGTTTCACGAACAATAGCAGACCTTGCCGGAAGTGCAGATATTAAAGTGGAACATCTGGCTGAAGCTATTCAATACAGAAGTCTGGATAGAGAAGGGTGGGCAGGGTAACAAACTTCAATTGTTTGTTTTTTTATGGTTATTATAAATTCTTTAAACTTGTAAAACTAACCTTTTTTGCTTTTTTTGATTTCTTCCAGTACCTGGAAAGTAATGTATTGTATTGCCTGGTAAATAACAGGTTCGTTATTTTGAACAGCAGGTTCCCAGGAAGGGCTGTTACTAATTGCACTTACTGCTTCTCCTCCACAAGGTTTACAGGCTGCCGGAACGGATACCGCCTTGACTTTGCTTACGTATCCTTCTTTGCTTACTATAAACTGAACTTTTACTTCGTACGAACCTGCCGGTGCATTCGCATCTGCTGCGACATTTGCATTAAGGTTCTTTTCAAGGTACTTTTTCCATCCTTCCGCGCCATTTTTAAAATAAGCCTCCTTCTCCACCACATAATTGCGAATTTCCTTACCGTTTTCATCCCAACCTTTTTGATCCGACCCTTTATCGTTATAAATTATACTTGACTTTTTATTTCCGTTTTTATAGAAATATATTTTAGATAACAATTTGCCATTGTCATATTCAGCGATATTATCAAGCACACCATTGTCTTTATAATTTTTTAAAACTGCCAACAGGTGTTTTTCCATCATTTTGAGTATAATTCCCTTCAGACTTCACAATGTTTCCTTTTTTATAATATTCACGGCCATACCATTGATTGCCTTGTTTGTATAGTTTAGAATAATAAAAAGCACTATCCGGGCTCACCTCTTTTGCATCCTTAGAAAAATAATAATAGACAGTATCCTGAGCAATCGAAAATTTACTTAAAAATGTAAGAAAAAGTGCAAGAAATAAGAGTTTCTTCATTAAGAATTTTTTGTTTGAAAATGTTCAAAAATTACATTTAATCATAAGTCGTATAAAATAAATGGTTCTTTTTTACTAAATACCGCAACTTTTAGTCTTCTCTTCTTCGGAAGGAAAAAGAATGTGAAACGCGTAATGAAAATAAGTTTAAGGAAGGATCTTTAGCTACCAAAACATGTTCGTAACGAAGTCCTATATTAAATGCTAAACTTCCGGGAAAGATGTATCCGGCTCCCATTCCCGCCGTTACTCCTGCCACCTTTTGCTCAGCATATTTCCCATCAACTACTACTGAAGAACCATTTTCGTTAATTTTTTGAATATCTGTAGCGCCGATGGTGTAGCCCGCGGTAGGTTCGATGTAAAGCCCGGAACCGCTGCCGTTTATAGTATAACGGTAACCTAATAAAAGAGGAACCAAAATTATTCCGTCGTCGTTCTGTTTAAAACTATAAAAACCTGCTTCTGCAGTGAGGGCGTTGCCTTCTGTTACAGGTATAGCCACATTTAAAAAACCACCCAAACCTGTGGAAGAAATTCCTTTAGAAGCTAAGTGAGCGACCTCTATCTGGGCATGTAAAAAACTAAAGAATAATAACGCAAAGGACAATACAACTACTTTTTTTCTTAACAGCATAAATTAATTGTTTTTAATTAAGAACATAAAACGAAATAACTGATAACTTATTTTCTGTTTTTTAAAAAATTATGAGTGCTTAGGCTTCGATAAGTGTCCTGCTTATCCGTACATTTTCTTATTAACCTGTCGGAAAAAAGTTTTTTGGGGATTAGAAGGTTTCTTAAAAAACGGTTTTTAAATATGTCCTTTCATTTCAGTTTATAATTTATTAGCTTTAATATCAGACCTTTGATAATTATTTTAACTTATGAAAATTTTACTGCAATATCTAAAACCTTATAAATGGATGATAGGATTAGCGCTGCTGCTGGCTACCATCAACCAGGTGTTCTCAATGTTCGACCCTATGCTTATAGGAAAACTCATAGATAAGTTTGCCAATCATCCATATCATTTTGATGCAAAAAAAACAATTCCCCGCACTCAAAACCAGTTTGTCTGGGGTGTGTTAGGGCTTCTTGGGCTGCTTGTGGGAACGGCAATGGTAAGCCGTATTGCAAAAGCTTTTCAGGACTATGTAGTGAATGTTATCGTACAAAAATTTGGTGCAAAAATTTTTACAGATGGCCTGAGGCACAGCATGCGTCTTCCCTACCAGGATTTTGAAGACCAGCGCAGCGGAGAAACGCTGTCTATCTTAACCAAAGTACGAACCGATACGGAAAAGTTTATCGGGCTTGTAATAAATGTTTTGTTTGCCATATTAGTCAGCCTTGTATTTATTTCCATTTATGCCACTAGCAAACACTGGAGCATTATGCCCGTGTATTTTGGAGGTGTGCTCGTTTTAGGAGTGGTAACCAATCTTTTAAGCAGAAAAATAAAAACTATTCAGAAAAATATTGTGAAAGAAACAACTTTGCTTGCAGGTACAACTACCGAAAGCCTTCGCAATATAGAGCTGGTTAAAAGCCTTGGCCTTACCGAGCAGGAAGTGAAGCGGCTTAACACCAATACCTACAAAATTCTTGGTTTGGAACTGCGTAAAGTAAAAAGCATCCGCACATTGAGTTTTATACAGGGAACACTTGTAAACTTTCTACGACAGGTGATTACATTCACGTTAGTCTGGCTTATTTATCGTCACATTTTAACTACCGGGGAGCTGATAGCCTTACAATTTTACAGCTTTTTTATTTTTGGTCCTTTACAGGAAATTGGAAATATAATTGTGAGCTATCGAGAAGCCGAAGCATCGATAAACAACTTTCATAATTTGATGATTAGAAAAGTTGAGCCTAAACCAGAACACCCGGTTTTAGTTGGCGGAATAAACGAACTTGAATTTAGAAACATAAGTTTTAAACACCAGAGCGCACAATATAAAGCGCTTGATGATATTAATTTCGATGTAAGAAAAGGCGAAACCATTGCTTTTGTAGGTCCTTCCGGTGCAGGAAAAAGTACATTGGTAAAATTGCTTGTTGGCTTATACCGGCCGCAGGAAGGCGGTATATATTATAATGGTGTAAGCGGGCAGGATCTGGATTTTGATGAACTACGTGGCCAGATAGGTTTTGTGACCCAAGACACACAATTATTTGCCGGAACTATAAGGGAAAATCTATTATTTGTTTATCCAAATGCTACTGATGAAGATTTGTGGGATGTATTGAAAAAAGCAAGCTGCAACTACATTTTAAGTAAGGCGGAAAACGGTCTTGACACACTGATTGGTGAGGGTGGTTTAAAACTGAGTGGTGGCGAAAAGCAACGTTTATCAATTGCCCGTTCTTTATTGCGCCGTCCGCATTTGCTTATATTTGACGAGGCCACGTCTTCCCTCGACAGTATTACGGAAGAAGCAATAACAAGCACCATCAAAAAAATTTCTCAGGAAAGAGAACAAATTACTGTGCTTATTGCTCATCGTCTCAGCACGATTATGCATGCCGACCGCATCTACGTTTTAGAAAAGGGGAGGGTAGCCGAAACAGGCAGCCACTATCAACTGCTCGATGAAAAGGGATTGTATTATGCCATGTGGCGCCAGCAGATCGGTGAAAGAAAGGTATCAGGCGCAAGTGTACAGGCAACTGTTTAATTATCAGAATAACGGATACTCAATAAATAACTAAAAAACCCGGTGTCTTACTTAACAAATTGGACAACGGGTTTTTTATGAAAGCTATTTTAAATCTTATATTAAATTGTTGGAGTACCTCCGGTAACCTGCACAGTTGAAGCAGTCATATAACTCGAATCCTGGGATGCGAGCAATACATAGATGGGGGCAAGTTCAGCGGGTTGCCCGGCACGTTTCAAAGGAACATCTTGTCCGAACGATTTTACCTTTTCAGGAGGCATAGTAGAAGGAATGAGCGGGGTCCATATAGGGCCGGGAGCTACGCAATTAACACGAATACCTTTTTCTGCCCACAGTTGTCCCAGGCTTGCTGTAAAGTTTTGAATGGCTCCTTTAGTTGCAGCATAAGCTAATAAACCTGGAGAAGGTTTGTAGGCATTGACAGAGGTTGTATTAACAATCGTACTACCTGGTTTCAAGTGAGGTTCCGCTGCCTTACATAAGTAAAACATAGCATAAATGTTTGTTCTAAAAGTACGATCCAGTTCCTCTGCCGAGATTTCCTGCAACGATTCATGAGACATCTGAAAAGCAGCATTATTTACCAAAACATCTAGTTGGCCAAACTCTTCTAATGCCCGGTTAATAATTTGTTTGCAATGCTCCTCGTCTCTTATGTCTCCTGGCACTAAAACAGCTTTTCTTCCTGCTTCCTCAACGTACCTGGCTGTTTCTTTAGCATCTTTATGCTCGTTTAAGTATGAAATCAGCACGTCCGCACCTTCGCGGGCAAACGCAATTGCAACTGCACGTCCTATCCCTGAGTCGCCACCTGTTATTATTGCTTTTCTTCCTGTCAGCTTTCCTGAACCCTTATACGAGGTCTCTCCGTGATCAGCTTTTGGCGTCATTTCGGTTTCAGTTCCGGGTACACTTTGCTTCTGGTCAGGATAAGGAGGTTTAGGATATTCCTCCACGGGATTTTCCATATTTTTACTGTTGTTTTTTTTCAGTGGTATTCATACATTAAATATTTTTACATTAAAGCATTTTCATATATTATGCCAATGCTTTCACATAATTCGTTGGCTGCTTTTAAAGTCAATTTTATTTTCCTTGTGGAATTATTGTTCCTATTGTTGCAACTTTATACTCAGTTTTTAAAAAGCAGCAGCAACATTATTTTTAAGAAAAGAAATGTTCTTTAAGAAATTAGAAATAGAAGTATAAGAAAAATATAAGGGCTAAAAGTTTTGAAGAAACCTTTAGATTGTTCCCTAATCGCTTTAATTCTTTAAAACGTAACTTGAGATAATTTTAAACAATTACGGTAGGTGCTACTAAAAAAATTGACCTTTATTTGCTTTGAGAGGTTAAATTACTTTACTTTTACCGTACATTATTCTTCTTTTTAAAAGGTGATATCGTCAAAAAAATATAACTGGAAAAGCAACATTTTTGTTTTTCCACATTAACATTTTTGGTATAAAAATTGTTTTTATTTATTATTTCCATTCCTTACCTTTGCATTCCTTTTTGATTTTAGGCAAATTGACAAAAAGCATTTCCGGCAATGGCCATTGATTCCTGAAATGTCTGAATTTAGTAGGCTGTTTTCAGTGCTTTGTCTGATTTTGTGAATAAAAACCGGTTAATAATATATATGTCTTCAACTAAAGTTCCTAACAGGGTCAGTTTTGGTAAAATTAAAAATTTGTCTGAAACTCCTGACCTGCTCGACATTCAGTTACAATCTTTCCAGGACTTTTTTCAGTTAGAGACTACGCCTGATAAGCGTAACGTAGAAGGTTTATTCCGTGTGTTTAAGGAAAACTTTCCTATTACAGACACCCGTAATATCTTCGTGCTGGAATTCCTGGATTATTTTATTGACCCACCCCGTTACTCTATAGAAGAGTGTATGGAGCGCGGATTAACTTATGCTGTTCCTCTTAAAGCCAAGCTTCGCCTTAGCTGTAATGATGAAGAGCATATTGATTTCCAGACCATCGTTCAGGATGTGTTTCTTGGAAATATTCCTTACATGACCCCACGTGGTACGTTTGTGGTTAACGGCGCTGAGAGAGTTGTAGTTAGCCAGTTGCATCGTTCACCAGGGGTATTCTTCGGTCAATCAGTTCATCCCAACGGAACCAAGATTTACTCTGCAAGGGTAATTCCTTTCAAAGGTGCGTGGATGGAATTTGCTACAGACATTAATAATGTTATGTATGCTTACATTGATCGTAAGAAAAAATTTCCTGTTACAACTCTTTTACGTTCTATTGGTTTTGAAACCGATAAGGACATTCTTGAGCTTTTCGGCATGGCTGACGAAGTTAATGCTGATAAAAAATCTCTTGATAAATTTTTAGGTAAAAAATTAGCTGCCCGTGTACTTCGTACCTGGGTAGAGGACTTCGTTGATGAGGATACCGGAGAAGTGGTGTCTATCGAAAGAAACGAAGTGGTGATGGAACGCGATACAGTTTTGGATGAAAGCGCAATTGAAACCATCAGCGAGATGGATGTGAAGAGCGTATTCATTCAGAAAGAAGAAGTGAGTGGTGACTATTCTATCATTTACAACACTTTAAATAAAGATACTTCAAACAGTGAGTTAGAAGCGGTTCAGCACATCTATCGTCAATTGCGTGGTGCTGATGCCCCTGATAACGAAACTGCCCGTGGTATCATTGATAAATTATTTTTCTCTGATAAGCGTTATGACCTCGGTGAAGTTGGTCGTTATAAGATCAACCGTAAGCTTGGTTTGACTTTCCCTATTGAGAAGAAAGTATTGACTAAGGAAGATATCATTGAAATCATCAAATATCTTGTTCGTCTAACAAACAGCAAGGCGGAGATTGATGATATTGATCACCTGAGCAATCGTCGTGTTCGTACAGTGGGTGAGCAATTATATGCTCAGTTTGGTGTTGGTCTTGCGCGTATGGCCCGTACCATTCGTGAAAGAATGAACGTGCGTGACAACGAGGTATTTACCCCGGTTGACTTGATTAATGCAAGAACTTTATCTTCAGTTATCAACTCATTCTTTGGTACTTCTCAATTATCCCAGTTCCTCGATCAAACTAACCCTCTTTCTGAAATTACGCACAAACGTCGTATATCAGCTTTAGGGCCCGGCGGTTTAAGCCGTGAGAGAGCAGGCTTTGAGGTTCGTGACGTACACTATAGCCACTATGGTCGTTTGTGTACGATTGAAACTCCTGAAGGTCCAAACATTGGTTTGATTTCAACACTTTGCGTTCACGCAAAAATTAATGAAATGGGTTTCATCGAAACTCCTTATCATAAAGTGAACGAAGGTAAGGTTGATATGAAAACTCTTACCTTCTTAAGTGCTGAAGAAGAAGATCTTAAGAAAATTGCTCAGGCGAGTTCACCATTGAATGACAAGAGTGAGTTTGCAGAAGACAGAGTGGTAAGCCGTCAGACAGGTGATTTTCCTATTTTAGATAAATCAGAAGTGGAATATATGGATGTTGCGCCTAACCAGATTGTCGGTCTAAGTGCTTCATTAATTCCGTTCCTTGAGCATGATGATGCCAACCGCGCATTGATGGGATCTAACATGCAACGCCAGGCTGTTCCGCTTATTCGTCCTGAAGTTCCTATTGTAGGTACAGGTCTCGAGGGAAAAGCTGCACGTGACGCAAGAATTCAGATTCATGCGGAAGGTGATGGTGTGGTTGAGTTTGTGGATGCTAAGGAAATTCATGTTCGCTATACCAGGAATGCACAGGAAAAACTGGTAAGCTTTGAAGAAGATTTGATAGTTTATAAATTAACCAAGTTCATCAAGACTAACCAGGCTACTTGTATAAATCTTCGCCCCTCAGTAAAAAAAGGACAAGTGGTAAAAGAGGGTGACTTTTTAACTGAAGGTTACGCAACACGTGACGGAGAGCTCGCTTTGGGACGTAATCTGAAAGTAGCATTTATGCCATGGAAAGGTTACAACTTTGAAGATGCTATTGTTATCAATGAAAAGGTAGTTCGTGAAGACTGGTTTACATCAGTTCACATAGAAGAATTTGAACTTGAAGTACGTGATACAAAATTAGGTGAAGAAGAACTTACTCCTGATATTCCTAACGTGTCTGAAGAAGCTACTAAAGATCTTGATGAGCATGGCATCATCCGTATCGGTGCTCAAATTAAGGAGGGTGATATTATTATAGGTAAGATTACTCCAAAAGGTGAAAGTGACCCTACACCGGAAGAAAAATTGTTACGCGCCATCTTTGGTGATAAAGCTGGTGACGCAAAAGATGCTTCTTTAAAGGCGCCAAGCGGAACTGAAGGTGTTGTAATTGATAAAAAGCTTTTCCAGAGAGCTAAGAAAGATAAAAACACCAAAGTTCGTGAGAAGGCAATTCTCGAGAAGATAGAAAAGGTGCATGAGAAGAATGTGGCCGACATCATGGAAGTGTTGCTTGAAAAATTGCAGACGTTGTTGAAAGACAAGCCTTCTGCAGGTGTCAGCAATAATTTTGGCGAGATACTAATAGGCAAAGGATCAAAGTTCAATCAAAAGAATTTATCTCAGATAGATTATCAGAATGTTAATCCTTTAGGATGGACAAGTGATGCTAAAACTGATGACCAGATCAATACTTTATTGCACAACTTCAACATTAAGTACAACGAAGAATTAGGTCGTTATAAAAGAGAAAAATTCAATATTTCTATAGGTGATGAATTACCTGCAGGTGTATTGAAGCTTGCTAAAGTTTACATGGCTGTTAAGCGTAAACTGAAAGTTGGAGACAAGATGGCCGGCCGTCACGGAAACAAAGGTATTGTGGCAAAAATTGTTCGTGCAGAAGACATGCCATTTTTAGAAGACGGAACTCCTGTTGACATCGTGCTTAACCCATTGGGTGTGCCAAGTCGTATGAACCTTGGCCAGATATATGAAACTGTATTGGGATGGGCTGGTGAGAAATTAGGTGTTCGCTTTGCAACTCCGATTTTTGATGGTGCGACAACCGAAGAAATTGCTGAAAAGATCGACCAGGCAGGTCTGCCAAGTTTTGGCCACACTTACTTATATGATGGTGAAACAGGCGATCGTTTTGACCAAAAAGCTACAGTTGGTATCATTTACATCATTAAGCTTCACCACATGGTTGACGACAAGATGCACGCCCGTTCTATCGGACCATACAGCTTGATCACTCAACAACCTCTAGGTGGTAAGGCGCAGTTTGGTGGTCAAAGATTTGGTGAGATGGAAGTTTGGGCACTGGAGGCGTATGGTGCATCAAACATCTTACAGGAATTGTTAACACTGAAATCAGATGATATCATTGGTCGTGCAAAGACTTACGAGGCAATCGTAAAAGGTGAAAATATTCCAAGAGCCGGTATACCCGAGTCATTCAATGTACTTGTACACGAATTGAGGGGCTTAGGTCTGGATTTGAAATTTGAATAAGAAGCATTGTTTTATACTTGGAAGGATTTATGATAAGGAGATCGGATATTAAAGCATAGTAAGTAAAAGAAATTGAAATTGGAGGTTGCACATTGTGACCTCCAATTCAGTTAAGTTCTTTCAATTTGTTTCAAAATTATTTACGAAGTCTTTCAATCAGCTTTTACAAAGAGTTTGAAAAGCGGTAGGTTCAAGGTCGCAATTTGCGACCTTGAACAATTCAATAGAAATTTATGAGTATTTCAGTTCAAATCGCTGAAACTTTTATTGAAAGTAAAATTTACCTGATTAGAGGACACAAGGTGATGCTAGATGTGGATCTTGCTGAAATGTATGCGGTTGAACCAAAACGATTGAAAGAGCAGGTTCGTCGAAACATAGAAAGGTTTCCTGAAGATTTTATGTTTGAATTGACACAAGATGAAGCGGAAATACTTTCAAGGTCGCAAATTGCGACCTTGAAAAGAGGTCAAAATATAAAATATCTTCCTTTTGCTTTCACAGAACATGGAGTACTTATGTTATCAAGTGTTTTGAGAAGTGAACAGGCAGTACAGGTAAACATTCAGATAATGAGGGTTTACTCAAAAATGAAGGAACTGCTGCTGATGCACAAAGACATTTTGGTGAAGCTTGAGCAATTGGAAAGAAAGACTGACAAGCATGACGAACAGATAGAGTTGATTTTCGACTATATTAAAAAACTTGTAGAAGAACCGAAAGAAAGAACTGAAAGAATTGGATTTAAAAAAGAATGGTAAGTATAGTCCTGAGGCAGGAGCAGGGGAAGTAGGATCGAAAGTCATTTTTTCGTAAATTGGGATAAAATGAAAGCATGACCGCATCACAATCATTTAAAATTTATGAAATATTGCAAAAGCATTTTCAGAATTCAGAAGATGCAAAAAGCGTTGTACAGGAGATTGAGCAAATAGTTGAAGAAAAAATTGCTGCAAAAAAAGATATTTTTCTGACCAAAGATGACAAAATAGATTTGATTGAGAGAATTCATAGAGCAAAACTTGAAACAATTATTTGGATTGTTTCTGTAGGAGTTTTGCAATTTATAGGCTCTATTCTGGCTTTTAAATTTCTTAAATAATTTTAATTTAGGAAAATTGAGTTATAAAAATATAGCTGAAGTAGGTATCCGCCGCGGCGGATAATAACGAACTAAAGCTGTAAACAAAAAAAGTAAAATCGGAATTACGATATATGGCAATAAATAAAAGAGATAATCGTCCAAGGCCAACGTTTTCTAAGATTACGATTGGTTTGGCATCTCCCGACAGCATTCTGGAAAAGAGCTTCGGTGAGGTTTTAAAGCCGGAAACCATTAACTATCGTACTTACAAACCTGAAAGAGACGGTTTGTTTTGCGAAAGAATTTTTGGTCCCGTAAAGGATTATGAATGTGCCTGCGGTAAGTACAAGCGTATCCGTTATAAGGGTATTGTTTGCGACCGTTGTGGCGTTGAAGTTACTGAGAAAAAAGTACGCCGTGAAAGAATGCGACACATTAAACTTGTGGTTCCTGTTGTTCATATCTGGTACTTTAAATCTCTTCCTAATAAGATTGGTTATTTGCTGGGAATGAGTTCTAAGAAATTAGAAACGATTGTTTACTATGAAAGATTTGTAGTAATTCAATCTGGTATTCGTGCCGATAAAGGCCAGAACTTTGGTGATCTTTTGACTGAAGAAGAATATCTTGATATTCTGGATGCTTTACCAAAAGACAACCAGTATTTGCCTGACGAAGATCCTAACAAATTTATTGCAAAAATGGGCGCTGAAGCAGTTCATGACCTTTTGCAAAGAATAGATCTGGATCAGCTATCATTTGATTTGAGAAATGCTGCTGCACACGAAACTTCACAACAACGTAAAGCTGATGCTTT
>Ga0115844_100188_pt1 | contig 15184 bp, 11 predicted proteins | sample InSIn1gowninarea_FD_83858 | JGI IMG/M metagenome (GOLD analysis project Ga0115844, IMG submission 83858) | reverse complement strand
AAGTCTTGGAAGGATCATATTCAACATGTTGATAGGGTGCTCAAACTATTGGAGGAGAAACAATTATATGTAAAAGGCTCCAAATGTTTCTTTGGTGTACAAGAGGTGGAATATATGGGTCATATTGTATCTCATGAAGGTGTTAAGGTAGGCCCTAGCAAAATTAAAGCCATTAAGGAATAGAAAATCCCCACATCCATAAAGCATCTGCGAGGATTTCTTGGGTTGATAGGGTATTATCACAAGTTTGTTAAGATTTATGGGAGAATAGCAGCACCTCTAACAACATTATTAAAGAAAGATGCATTTTCATGGACTCCAGAAGAAACAAAGGCCTTCGAACATCTTAAAGAGGCAATGTGGCAAGCACCGGTCTTAGTTACGTTGAAGTTCACAAAAGCCTTTATTATGGAATGTGATGCTTCAGGAAATGGAATTGGTGCTGTTTTAATGCAAGATGAAAGACCCATTGCTTTCGAAAGTCATCTAATAAAAGGAAAGTATTTACACAAAGCTATTTATGAGAAGCTCCTAGTACAACATCAACACCACCCATTGGAATGGCGACCCTACCTAATGGGAAGACACTTCAAGGTAAAACCGAATCATGATAGTCTTAAATACTTTTTATAACAAAGATTATCCTCTGAATAGCAACAAAAAAGGGTCACAAAGATGTTGTGTTATGACTTTGGAATCATCTACAAAAAAGGGAAGAAAAATTTTGTGGCAGATGCACTCTCAAGAAAGGATGAGAATGTGGAAGCATTGTTTTGTGCTATTTCTATGATCCAACCATATTGGGTAAATGAAGAAAGGGATGAACAGAAGAAGGACAAAGAAGTGTGGACACTCATTCAAAATTTGTATAAGATCCCAGTTCAAACAATATTGCCAGAACTTGACAAGGAAGGAAAAATCATATTGGAACCTGGAGCAATCACAGAAACAAGAACCCGACAGCTACAAAATCGATCAATTTCAGAGTATCTCATTAAGTGGAAGAACTTACCCGCTGAAGATTCCACATGGGAGGACAAGAATTTGATACAGAAGCATCAAGAAATAATCAAGCGTTGAGGACACACTTTTTGAAGGAGAGGGCATGTTAGGTCCCTATACTACTAGTGTAACCCCTTATAGTTATTATTACAATCCCCTTATTATATTGTTGTTCCCATGTAGTCCCCAAATTGTTATTATTGTGTCCCATAGAAGCCCACTATTGTTATTATTGTGCCCTTACATTATTATTGTTATGTCGGCTCTGATTATATTATGACCCCTTAAACTCTTATATATAGAAAGGAGGTCTTGTCATTTGTATCATCCAAGGATTGTTCATTTGTGTAATGTAAAGGAGGTTGCCCCCTCAAAGAGGCTTATTTCTAAGGCGTTGATCTATCTTTTCTATCTTTTAGTGAGCTAGTTTCATAACGAAGACCGAGGCATTAAAAAGATGCCAGGTTGCAGCCTGGTTAAGGTAAAAAACAAAGTCCATGCATTCATTGTGGGAGACAAGTCATACCCTCAATCCGAGAAAATATACGTAGGGTATGTCCCGGAAGCAAATTTTGTACTGCATGATGTGGAGGAAGAGGCAAAGGAAGACATGCTGCATAGTCATAGACAAAAGCTAGCCATAGTTTTTGGCCTTATAAATGCAAGCCCTGGTACCCCTATCAGGATCACGAAAAACCTTGAGTCTGTGGTGACAGCCACAATGCCACTAAATTCATCTCCAAGATTTCCGAGAGAGAAATAATTTTAAGGGATGCTAACGTTTTCCATCATTTTGTGGATGGATCATGTTCATGTGAAAATTACTAGTGACATTGATAGCAAGTACAACATACATGAGCGTGCATAGAAATCTAGTGAAGCTAGAAAGCCTCAGTCTGGCTCCTAAAATTTTTCAAATGACCAAAAAAAGGTGAAGAAATTAATGGGCCGAAACAAACCAGAACAACAGGAGCTTTAGCATTATCTATCTCAGAAAATTAATAATCTATTATTCTCTAAAAATAGAGGCCTAATTGAGCGTTTTGGTTGATTAAGCCGTAGCGGGAACGTTTTTAAGTGATATAATTAAAAGTAAAACATTACCAAGTATTTATATACAATGATGAGCAAATGAAATTTGAATCATATACAATGTTGATGAGTATTATCATAAAAGTGGAAACAATATTGTACATGCTATGTAATGTATTTCTTGAAATTTTACATATGGTGTATAAATAGAGACATGTTTGGTAGTTAATAACTAAACATATATACAATAAAAGTATTCTATTACATATAGATGTAATTTACAGTGAGAAACTAATCATATATACATGATGGGGCATGGCATCGGCAACACCAATTAATGTTTATTGTGGTGCCAAACTGTGAGAGTTGCTCCTACAATTGATTCCACATTTTCCTGTGTGCGTCCCTTTCATGGATGTGAATTGTCTTTTTAGTATTTTTCTTATCTTCCGTAATAATTCAATAGTTGGACACAAATGGTAAAGAGGCAATGATTGTCGGGGCATGATCCTTGCTTGCATATCTTGTAAAGTAAGTTCTTGTTGCTGAATTTCTTGGCAATATTCATATAACATGCATAAGTAGCCTATATCAATACCTATTGGCCATTAAAAAATATAAAATATTAAGTGACAATGGACGTGTTTGCAGAAAACACATTTTTTTAAGAAATGAAGTAAAATAAACAATTTTTTAAATAAGTATAAAACAATATGAGGTTAAATGTAATAGCAAGCAAATGTATCTGAAATTTGGTTAAGTAGCAAGTGGTGTTTACCATGTGGGTAAATATGGAAGACAGGGTGTATGATTGGCTAGAGTGAATTCTCTTGTATAGATTTTGATGCAAGTAGTGATTCCTCTTGCTACTTAACCACCCTTGAAATTGCAATAAATGTTAGACCTTGTTGTTCTTTGTTGAAAACATCTTGTTTCAAGATTTGAAATAAAATAAACAATTTTTTAAACAAGTGTAAAACAATATGTGGTTAGATGTAATAGAAAGCAAATGTATGTGAAATTTGGTTAAGTAGTAAGTGGTGTTTACCATGTGGGTAAATCTGCAAGACAGGCTGTACGATTGGCTAGAGTGTATTCTCTTGCATAGTTTTGATGCAAGAAGTGATTCCTCTTACTGTCTACGTTTAAGATATGGATTCTCATGCATGTGTGTGATGCGTGAGAATGGAAATGCTAGATTGATTTGAATGTATGCCAGTGACCGCAGTCTTGAAATTGCAGCGAATGTTAGCCCTTGTCGTTCTTTGGTGCCGATGTCTATTGTTGTTTTGTCTAATGTCATTCCTTGTGACTTGTGTATCATTAAAGCCCATGCCATACGAAGTGGTATCAGTGAGCGTGTACCCCTTGTGATGGGAGAAATGGGTACATATGTTGGGCGTGAAATGTCCCATGGTGTTCCTTTGTATTGGTTGAAGTCGACGACCATGAAGGATGGTAATTATGGGGGCTTTGAGTCAATTGAATAAAATTTTGAAATGACTTTCCCAAGTGTACCATTGACAAGGTTTGCATTTACCCATAAGTTGCTAGTGAACATAAATTTTTGTTCGTTAGATAAGAACACTTTTGTGAGCAGATGCTTATCTTCTGTTGTAGTAGAAGTTTGTTGCCTTTGTTGTTCTGCAAAGCAAAGTGCTACTGGAATGTTCAATTTTTTAAGCATTTTTTTTTATTATGCAAGACAACTGAGTTGTTCGTTGCATATAGGTGCATGGATTCTTCAAATGTGCGTTGCTCTTCATGCGTAAGAGAGGAATTTGTCCTTGACATTAGGAGTTTCCAATCTTCGAGAGTAGATATTCCATTTCTGAGATTTGTGAGTATTTGCTAGAAAGCAACCTGGGACGAGTTAGCTCCTTGTTGGCGAAAAATAGTTGAAAGCATTATGAATGTGTCAAAGCGTTGCCAAAGTGTAGTGCCACGTGATGTCCCAGCATATAGAGAAATGTCTTTTACAGGCGGTAGTTGGACTAAATCTCTGACAAGTAAAATCAAGCGATTACCGAATGGTGCATTTCGATGAAGGGGGAATGCCTCTCTTAGATGATCGCCAATGAGAGAAATCATTTTTTGACTGATGAAGCTCATTTCATCAATGAGGATGTATTATACATGACAGAGTCTCTTGCAAGTGTAGAAGTGGTTGTCTTTCAAGAGGATGCATTGATTGGATAGGGATACGAAGGGTAGAGTGGATTGTGAGGGCATTTATGTTGAAAGCTACAATGCCAGTTGGTGCAAGTAACAACAAATGGTTTTTGTTTTTTGGTGAGTTTTCCATAAATGCATGGTGCAAACATTTAATTAAATGAGATTCTCTTGTCCTAGCTGTTCCTTGTATGATGATTCTGCGTGGGGGTTTTGGTGAAGGGGTTTTGAAGTGATAAAAAATAATGGTAAAAGATATGTTTTAGGTAGGAGATAATGTGTGATCTTGTGGAAGGTTGGAAAAAGATGATGTTGGTTTTGAATATTTGAGCGGTTGAATTCAATGAAATTTATGGTAGTTTATTGCAAGTGGAGAGGGATAGAAGTATGTGACTAATTGTGGTTGGCATCGAAGTCGTGGTAGCCAATAATGTCGAGGTCATCAACTTCAATATTGTAACTTGGGTGGAGTTGAGAGAGGATTTTCCATTCATTCATTTGCATGGAATTAAGAGGGGTGTCAGAGGTAGATTGATCTTCAGTATGAGGGGTTTGTGGGTTTTCAATTTCTTGGTGGATATGCCATGGTGTATATGTACCTTTTCTTTGTTCCCAGTGTGCAATTATTTCCGCATCAATTGAACCAATGTCGTTGGGGAGTGTGTGGAAAGGGAAATACAATAGTAATTCACTCCAACAAAAAGTGGAATAACAAAGATCATCAAAGGAAGGAATGACATGGTATCGTGGCAAGACATGTACAATCATTGGAGGGAATATGTGTTTCCATTGGTTTTTTTTCCAACATGTATAAAATGACCAAGAGCATGCAGCTTCAAGGAGGGGCAGTGATTCCAATGAAATAGGTTTGTTCATGTATGCAAGGATAAAGTTTGGTGTCGAAAGGGGATTCTCATTATCTTGATAAACATGTTTAAAAACAGTGTTGTTAACATTTAAAGAAAGAAATGTACGACTGCAGAGAGATAGAGGTAGTTTTTGTAACATATGGAATATTTCTTGCGCTCCAATGTCTCTATCTACAATGGTTTCTGTAAGGAGTTTCTGGATAACAGTAATAGTAGGTGCTTCTGGAGTGGAAATTTGCCAAAGACGTGATAGCATTTGCCGGTAGCTTTCAGATCTTGTTTATGCTTTTGCTGCATACTTTGAAATATAGTTTAAGACAGCATGGCAAGATAGAGCTGGTTGATAATCAACATTTTCTATCAAGATAGAAAGTAGATCGGCATTGCGAATATTCAATCTATCATCATTACAAGTAGGGACGTAGGTTTTATGACCTTTATCATTAATGAAAAGTGAAGATGTGGAGTTTAACTCCCACAGTACTCCATACCAACAATAAAGAACATTGCCTTTCTTGTGAACACAAGAAGATTCATGACACTTTGTATGGTGTTAAACACAGTTGACAAGATCTGCATAGTCTTCAGACTGGGTTGACCTGAAGATTGATGGCGTGTCAAGAAGACATGGGTTATGAATTGCTAATTGGTGAAGCACAAGATTTCTATGTTCTGGCTATCGTGGATTCTAGGTAGTTACATAGTGATCAAAATATTTATGAGCATCAACAACATATAATGCATTTTTCCAGTCAAGAGTGTCCATATTTGGTGTATTTTGCAACCAAAGGAAGCCATGAATGTGTGCAGATCCTCTATGTTTGCATTCGTATTTGAAAATAATATGAAGGTAAAAGTTGGTTAAAACATATATGGAATGTAGAAATTAATGCAGAGAGAAATGGATTTTAAAAAATACCTGCACCGATAATCTATTGTATGGAGGCCTTTTTGTAGAACTTCTTTGAGGAAAATTGTAAATCTGTAATGCATATATTGCAATGTTAGATGTGGGTTTTTAATTATGTTTTGAATTCTCCATTGGAAGTGGTTGTTTGAACTGGAGGGAGCATTGGTAGGCATGATCATGTGCAAGTCATGCCATTTAGTAGCAACTACACTAAGAGTGAAAAAGAATGTCAGACTTCCAATTTGTGTGATCATGTCAATTAGCTCAGATCGTCATTTGTTCTAGAAAGATTGTGTTCCTCATAGTCCTGAACCAAACCGCATTACTTGCTAGGGTAATTTTGAATTTTGAAAGTCACGAAGACATTGTCGTAGGTCTGAAAAAGTTGTTGGCAAGTTGTTCTCAATGTACTTCTTCATAAAAACAATAGCAGTTATCTGGCTACGGTGGAGCATTAGAATGTTATAAAGGTAGTAGCGGAATCTTGGATGTTGGCCAAATCGGTTATCATGGTAGTGTAACAAGTGCAAATCATATTCATGCATCTCAACTTTTGTAATTCTTGGTTGCATGATTATGGAAATGCCTGTAGGAAAGAGTGTGGGGAATGCCATGGAAAAAAGACCCTTGTTGTTGTATTCATTCATAGCTGTTAAAGATATTGGAGGCCAATCAACTAAGCTTGTTGAATTTGAATGGGTCAAGTGCAAATAATCACATATGTGCTCAAGTTTAGTACATGAATTTGGGAGTATTGGAATGAAAGAAGAGGGTTGGATTTCTAATGGATGTAGCATGACATCAATATCATAACTAGAATAATTATTGGTTTGATGGGGTTCAAAAGAAGATGTGGTTACATTATGAAGAAAAGAAGAAATATCTGTAGGGTGATCTGGTAGAGCAGAAATAGGAGATCAGATGAATTGGACATTTCAGGGTAAGTATTTGGCAATAGTAGTGATGTCTTGAGGGAAGATAATTGTATGGCCACTATATTTGTATTGACCACCATGGGCACGAGTGACTTGTAGAATGGGGTTCACACGTACAATGAGAATTTCTTCAACTTGTGTTAAATGTTGAAGGACATATGGTTGTTCACTAGGGTCCATGTTGTTCAGATGAGAAAAATGATTGGTAGATTTAGATGATGCACAACGAAAGCAAGAAAGGCTACCGTGTAAAAGTCTTGTTTTCATTCCTGGGTATGATTCTTTTCATATTGTGCAAACATGCATGGTAGAAAGTCTATCAATCCTTTGTCGAAAGCGACGATGTTCATCATCAATGGGAGGGTTATATTGGATTTGATGAAGGTAAGGTGGGTTGGTGTTTAGTCAATTTAGTGTTATCTAAATTGCTAGTATTTATTGTCAACCCGGGGCTCGTAAGCTGATGAAGCGAAGGTGTACTATATGTACTTAAGCAACCTCTTAGAGTTTTTCTTATCGTTGGGGGTGTTGTTGTGGTTAATTATGTTCCTAATATGGAGTGATAATTTATAAACAAGTGAGTGATGGTGTGTGTGTAGAGTGAATCCTAAATGAGTGAAAGTGTGTGATTAGTGATTTCTAACTACTTGCTTGAAAGGAAATGCTTGAAAGGAATAAGTGAACTGAAATGACTTGAAATAAAATTGAAAGCAAATGACCACTTCCAATGGAACTAGACACCGTTCAAGCTGCTGCTAATAAAAGAAAAGAAAGTCACTTTTAAAACCCAAAAATAAAGATTATCTCTCTCTAACTCGATGCTTCAAAGCACATGTACTGTGTAAAGCACGGATAGAAAGTAGCTTAAGTTGAATTAGAAAAGTGAGAAAAATCTGCTTGAAAGACTAATGATAATGGTTTGCTCTTTCTAATTCTCTACTTCAGCCATATGTACTATGCAAAGTATGATTAGAAAGTAGTGAAAGAATAGTCTAAGAAGCACTTTTAAAATCAAAACTCTACTTTAAAGACTAGTAGTAATATTTTGCTCTTTCTAACTCTCTACTTCAGCCATATGTACTATGCAAAGTATGGTTAGAAAGTAGTGAAAGAATAGTCCAAAAAGCACTCAAACTGACTGCAGGTTAGTGATATTCTGATCTTAAAAGATAACAGTTTATGATGAAGATCATTCATGTGTTAGCAGCTCTTTGAGAAATAAGATTAAAAATCAGCTATAAAAACAAAAGCAGCACTTGAATTTGTCAACTTCAAATACCATTAGTTTGTAAAGCAAACACACACACATAAAAATAAATCCCGGGCTAAAAGAAACCTGCAAAGAAATAACACTGATCAGCTTGAAAGAAAGGAAAACAAGTAAATGAAACTATACATGCTTAAGGAAATGAATAAGAAAATAAAGAAATACTGCACATAAAATACTTTACAGAGGCTGAGATGAGCAGGGGCCCTCTATTCATTCAGCCACAAGAAAACTCAAAGATCTGGAAACTTCAAAACAGTGCTATGTTTATTCCTCCATTTGCAAAAAGTGTACAAAACAGAGTGCTAGGATAGCACTAAAAAACAGAGTTCACAACGCTCTTAAATTTAACACAAGTTCAGAAATTACAACTAATAAAAGTCTAATGAGCGTACGCAGACGCAGCTATTTATAGAGGTTTCTAAGATAGCCTACTCGTACAGCTAATTAACTGAAAAACAACAAACAGTCATGCGTATTTATGGTCCCTGGACACATCATACGGTTGCGTGGATGAGTTTAATGCTTCTGTCGTCATGGGTAATGAATCCCATGTTGGATCATGTCCCCTGCCACCTGTAGAACGTGGACAAGTCACCGTTTAAGATGACGTGACCAAGCAGCTCACAATCACCGTTAAACAGCCTTGAGTTGACCGTAACTTGACCAGCTTTGACCATGGGTAAAGATGACGTGGATGGCTGGAAAAATGGAACAGGAACCTCGAGCACGTTGATACCTAAGTGCCCATGTGGCTCATCTGGCAAACCGACACGTGGAACATTGCGTTTAACAAAAAGGCTGCAGGATCTTTAGATAGCTGCAGGATCGTCAGATAGCTGCGGGATTCCTGCAAGTAAGTCAAAATCTAAACAAATAGTCATTCATTAGCAAAACTTGCTTGATCATGCTTAATGACACCTAATGTAATGATCTGGGTGGTTTTATGGTGAAAATGAGGCAAAAGTGAAGGAAAGATAAGGAAAAACTGAGGAAAATGGTAGACAAGTAGGTGTAGAATAGAGGCTCTACATACCCCCACTCCAAGGGTATTGCATGTCCTCATGTAATGAAAACACAATTCAATCCACCTGCTGGGATGCCTCAGCTAAGACATCCAATCTCCTCCTCTTCCTTTGTGTGGAAACATTAACCTTTGGTCTCTTGAACATGCATCTGAATTTCAAATTGATTAAGGCTCTGTTCAGCCTTCTACATCTCTTCTTGAGTCTGCTGTGTTTCTTCTGCCACATGCTCATGTGAAGAAAGGTGTTATCTTGGATTGCTTTGGCAATATCAGCTTGCTGCTTCATTTCTTCATTTCTCTGTTTAATGTGACGGTTTAGCACCTCAAGTTCATAGATCTCTTGTTTGAGTAAGTCTATTTGCTGCTCATGAGGTATGACATTACTTGGGCCAGCAGTGTTCTGCTCCAATGTTTCAAAATAGTTGTACACGTCTTGTTGAACTGGGTCAACAATTGGTGACTTCCTTGGACTGTATTCATGCTCAATTTCAGTTTCAAACTCCGGCTGAAATGGACTGTCCTCCCTTGGAGGAGTAGCTGCCTCACGTTGTGGACTATCATCAAGGTCTGTTTTTATAGCACCCTTCTCAGGTGTGCTTAGATCAACGAAGAGTGTCCTTGTGGCTTTCCCTTTATTCTGCAATCTACTACTCCTTCTTACAGTGGCAGCACTCTGTGTTTCTTTTTGTGCCTTTTTCCTTGGTTTTTGTACTTTTACTTTCTTGGAGAGGGCAATTTTCTCATGGAGTTTAGCTAACCTTTGTGCTAAGGGCTGGCTATCTCTTTCTTCATCATTAGAATGCTCTAGAGTCTGATCAGTTTCTTGAATTACGGATTTTCCCTTGTCTTGTTTTTGTTTCTTTTTATCTTCTCTTCTCTTTTTGGCAGCTTCTTTGGCAAGTTCAGCGAGGGTTTCTGAGATAATCTCTTGAGCACTGTCTTCAGTAGGTTCAATCTCAGGTTCAGGATGATATACTTCTATTTCCTCTACAGTTTGTCCTTGAACAGTCTCAGAGATACTTTCTTTTCTCTTCCTTCTGCTTTTCCTAGGTATAGAAGATTCTCCAGGTTCTTCAAAATGATTCCTTACAAGGAATTTCTCCCATGTGTCTTGTTTTTCTTTTAATTGTTCTTCTATCAATAACTTAACAAGACTATGGTGACAGAGGTAAGCTTCTATGTTTCGTGGATTCCGTTGAGCCATGGAACACATTTTCCTAAGGCTTTGGAATAGAAAGTAGGGAAGATTTATATCATGTTCTCCTTGAAATTGCAGCATAATTTTACCATGATAAACGTACAATACTCCAAATCTCCCTTCACACGTGAAAAATTTTTGCACTAACAACAGTAGAAATTTCCATTCTTCTTTAACATGAGAGATAGGAATTCCTTTGGTGAAAACACTTGTATTCATACCTGGGTTTTTAAAAATCCGCTTCCATTGTTGATCCTGGACTGCCCTGTTTTTGAACCAGCGTTCCCCGGTTTGTGGAAGAGATGTAGCCCTTGCTATGCTTCCTTCACTGACTGCAAATGTTAAATCACCCACCTCTACTTGACTGTCTTTATCCTTGAATGACCTTGCAAAGGCTTTTGTTACTTCTTTGTGGTAGCCCTTAAACTTCTTGATGCACTGTAGCCAATTGGCTTTTTGCAATGCCTCCTCAACCTGAGGATATGCCTCCAAGAATTTCGAACCTTCTGGTTCAGCCCTTAAAAGTTTTCCCATCGACTCCTCAGCTCTGTTTAAAACACGACTTTGATGGTGACTTTACACAGTAATTCCGTGACTTTACACAGAAATTCCTCGGTTCCTGCTCAGACTTTGTGGAACAGAGGATATATGGGTGCATCAACAGCCTCAGACACCGAGAATTCACGGCTTGAATCAGAGTTAAGTGGTGGATAACAGCGTGAACATAGTGAAACGGTGACTAGCAGTCGTAATACAACTGTATCACACGTTTACTGGCTATACAGCAGAGGGAAAAACAGAGTATGGTTTATGGAGGTAATCGTAGTGAGTGAAACGGAATAAGGGAGATGATAGCGAGGAATGGAGTGTTATGAGCGCAGAGGGTTTCGAAATAATGAATGGAACGGCTATATTCTCCGATTTCGGCTGTGGATTGACACATGGCTGCGGGATGAGAACTGAGAGACGTAATACGGTAGGTTACGTCATTAGGGTATGAGACCTTAATGACAGAAACAGCCATATGTGATTTCAAAAATCATGGGTATTTATGAGCTGGTAGACGTGGAGGATTCGTGGATTTGTGGTCGCATGGGAAAAGAAAATGGGTAATCATTACGATTAGTGGCCAACAAGACATAACCCAGAAAATTCCGCGTAATGAAATAACTATAGGTTTAAAATTTTAAACATACCTCAGATCCGCATTTGATTTGGCTTCTGATAATTTGCTACTAACCTTTTGTTAACTTTATTGCTAGCACATGATTCTTTCCTCTTTACACCTACTTTGTTGCAACTTGCAGATAGATCAATCATTAAACCTGATGGTGTATTGGAAGATATTCCAGTCTCACTAGACTCTTGGGAATATCCAGTTGATTTTATGATTTTAACTCCCAAGAACAATCTAGGAGGACATCCTCTTATTCTAGGAAGACCTTGGCTGGTCACAGCTGATGCTTTCATAAGTTGTAGGTCGGGAGACATGTATATATCAGATGGTAGTTCTACCAAGAAATTCAACTTGTATCCTCCCGCAAAGGCAATAACAGAAATAGGAGAAGATGAGTGGATTGATGATGAGGATACTCTTCAACTTGTTCTAACCATCTCTGAGATCAGTGAGGACAGTCAAATTCTAAATACATTAGAAAATTTTGAGGTACCTTTAGAATATGACTCTTCACAGTTTCAGTTAGATGCAGATATTGAATATCTCTCCTCTAGACAGATGTCTCTCTTCTCAATGGAAGAGTTTGGTAGTTCTACAGTTGAAATCTTTCTAGGAAAAACATTAAACATTAACAAGAACTTGGAAAGACTACAACAAGAAGAATTAACTAAACTGTTGCAAAAACATTCCACTGCCTTTGCATGGGAATATACTGACATGAAAGGAATCGACCCTAAGACTTGTATTCATCACATTTATATTGAAGAAAACAGCAGACCTATTAGGCAGCCACAAAGACGGATGAATCCAAATCTTAAGGAAATTGTGAAAGAAGAACTTCAGAAATTGCTCAAGGTAAACTTCATTTACCCCATTTCAGATAGCCAATGGGTTTCTCCCTTGGTTATAGTGCCCAAAAAGAATGGTAAATGGAGAGTTTGCATTGACTATCGAGAATTGAACAAGGCAACCTTAAAGGATCATTTTCCTCTACCTTTTATTGATCAGGTACTAGACACTTTAGCAGGTAAAAAATATTTCTCATTCTTGGATGGTTTTAGTGGTTACAATCAGATTCAGGTAGCACCTGAAGATCAAGACAAAACCACCTTTACTTGTCCTTGGGGAACTTTTGCCTATAGAGTACTCCCTTTTGGATTGTGCAATGCACCCGCTACATTTCAAAGGGTTGTACTAGGAATCTTCTCAGATCTGATTCATGATTGTGTAGAGGTATACATGGACAATTTCACAGTCTATGGTAATACATTTGAAGAAGCTTTGGCAAATTTGGAAAAAGTACTGGTAAGATGTAAGGAAACAAATCTTTCTTTAAGTCATGAAAAGTGTTTTATGATGTTTACTGAAGGGATTGTTTTAGGACATCATATCTCAGGAGATGGAATCAAAGTTGATAGATCTAAAGTAGAAGTCATCTCTAAGTTACCTGTTCCAAATTGCCAAAGAGATGTTAGAAGTTTTCTTGGGTTTACTGGTTATTACAGAAGATTTATTGAAAACTTCACTAAGATAGCATCCCCTCTTTTCAAACTACTTACTAAAGATTGTGAATTTAAGTGGGATCCTGAATGTCAATCTGCCTTTGAAGCTTTAAAGACTAGAATATCTGAAGCACCCATTTTAAGGGGTCCAAATTGGAAACTCCCTTTCCACATTTCTACTGATGCTTCAGATACAGCTTTAGGAGCTGTTTTGGGACAAAAGGATTTGATCCCTTATGCCATTTATTACACAAGTAAGAATTTGACTCCTACTGAGTTAAATTATACTGTTACTGAAAAGGAATTTCTAGCCGTTGTTCATGCTATAAACAAGTTTAGACACTATATAACCGGCTATGAAACCTTTGTCCACACTGATCACTCTGCCATTAGATACCTCATGAACAAACCAGTCACTAATGGTAGAGTTACAAGATGGCTTTTGCTTTTACAAGAATTCAACATAACTGTGTTAGATCGACCAGGTAAACAGAACACAGTAGCTGACTTCTTGTCTAGAATCCAAAACACTAATGAGGACTCTCCTGTAGAGGATAAATTTCCAGATGAGTATTTGTTTGCAGTAACTACCAAAACCCCTTGGTATGCTGATATTGCTAATTATTTAGTTACTGGAAAGTTACCTTTACATTTATTTCCTAATGAGAAAAGGAAAATCATTCAGGATAGTTCACATTATTCTTGGATTTCTAATGAATTGTTCAGAACAGGGCCAGATTTGATGATCAGAAGATGTGTACGGGAGGATGAGATGCCTGACATCCTTAAGGCATGTCATGACGAACCTTGTGGCGGACATTTTTCTGATAAGAGGACTGCCTATAAAATCCTTTCATCGGGATATTATTGGCCTTCTCTCTTTAAGGATGCAAAGCAATATGTTAAAAGGTGTGACAGTTGTCAAAGAATTGGGAGACCAACTCTTTCAAATGAAATGCCACTACAGCCACAGGTATGCATCGAACCTTTCGAGAAATGGGCTCTAGATTTTGTTGGACCAATTAATCCGCCATCCAAGCAAAATAGATATATACTGGTTTGTACTGATTATGTTACCAAGTGGGTAGAAGCTATAGCATTAACTTCTGCTACTGAAAATTCAGTTGTTCAATTTCTTTTCAAGGATATTTTCACTCGTTTTGGTGTCCCAAGAGAAATTGTAACAGATCAGGGAAGCCAATTTACATCAAGGATGATAGAGAAGCTGATGGAGGAATATAAGATCAAGCATAGAACATCTACTCCATACCATCCTCAAGCGAATGGTCAAGTAGAATCTACAAATAAAGTTCTTGAAAGCATCATCACAAAGACTGTTCATCTTCATAGAAGAGATTGGGCAGAAAGGCTTCCTGAAGCCTTATGGGCCTATAGAACTACATGGAGGAACACCACAGGACATTCTCCCTATGAACTTGTTTATGGGAAGGAAGTCCTGTTCCCCATTGAGTTCCAAATCAAGACCTTCAAGACAGCAGTTCAATTGGGGATGAGCTTATCAGAAGCCCAGAAGCACAGAATGGACCAGTTAAATGAACTAGATGAAATGAGACAAGATGCAATTCTAAGAACCGATCTAGTTCAACACCAAAGAAGCAAATGGCATGATCGACATATCAAAGAAAAGAAGTTTCAAAAGGGTGATTGGGCACTCTTGTTTGATTCAAAATTTAAGGACTTCAAAGGAAAATTTCAAACTCATTGGCTTGGGCCATATGAGATTGATGAAGTCTTTAATAATGGAGCAGTTAGAGTGAAGACTATTGATGAACTTCAAACTCCCTTTATTGTGAATGGCCACCGGTTGAAAGTCTACCACAAGCCACTCTCAAAAGAGGAGTTTGTTAAGTTATTCCAAGGCTATTCTGAAATGAGGCTGGTTGAGAAGAATTCTTCTCCTCCATCAGCCTAATCTCTGTTTCTTTCAATTTCAATAAAAATAAAAAATAAAAAATAAAAAAAAAAAAAAAAAAAAAAAAAAAAAAAAAAAAAAAAAAAGAAAAAAAAAAAAAATTTATAAGCAAAAAAACAAAACTTAAAATAGCAATCCAAAGCACAAAAAAAAAGGTGAA